>Ga0187827_10000405_pt1 | contig 69268 bp, 40 predicted proteins | sample ETNtaG_39_FD_167969 | JGI IMG/M metagenome (GOLD analysis project Ga0187827, IMG submission 167969) | Marine microbial and viral communities from oxygen minimum zone, Eastern Pacific Ocean - ETNP2014_SV_150_PacBio MetaG (Illumina Assembly) | ecosystem: Environmental > Aquatic > Marine > Hypoxic... | reverse complement strand
AAGGACAGGGTCAAGGTCAAGGACAAGGTCAAGGACAAGGTCAGGGTCAGCAGGGCCAGCAAGGTCAGCAGGGTCAAGAAGGTCAGCAGGGCGAACAAGGCGAGCAGGGTGAACAGGGTGAACAAGGAGAGACAGACCCCATGGACGCGGACTCTGACAATGACGGTATGCAGGATGGATGGGAGCAGGAAAACGGTCTTGATCCCACCGACCCCAGCGATGCGGGCGAGGATCCCGATGGCGACGGCATGACGAACCAGGAGGAGCACGACGCTGGAACAGACCCCAACAACGCAGACACTGACGGCGATGGTCTGACAGATTCCGAGGAAGGAGAGATGGGAACCGATCCCACCAACGAGGACACGGATAACGACGGCATTCCAGATGGTATCGACCCCGATCCTCTGGTATACAACGACAGGTACGACACAGATATCGTAATAAAAAAGATCAACGGTCTTGGTCAAGGTGGCTGGGGCGGACTAGTTCTCCGAAAGGGTGAGACGCTGACCATCGAGATCGAGCTTGGTTTCGAGGATAATCCTGCCACACCCAGTACTTTCCCTGAGCTTACTTACTCCGAACAGCCGGATAGCTGGGGCCCGCTGAACGTGACCATATATTTTAACCAGACCAGCTACGGACCGGATAACGTGCCCAACACAGGAGATGACGAGATCCAGGATGGAGAGGCAGCCACAACCACTGCGTGGACATCGATCGTCAACCAGATTCGTGTTGATGGTACAATGAAATACTTCCAGCAGAGTATCCAGGTGACCGTTCCCGACAGGGTTTTCGCAGGTGCAGTTTCTATTTCAGCTCATGCGAAACTCGGAATTCCCGGAACCCTTACCTACGAGAACTCTTGGGCTGTCGTAATGTAAATAATCGGGCCTAGTTTTTTTGCCCGATTTTTTTCTTTTCTTTTTCATTTTTCTTCACTGTTAGTGTGAATGCTATCGAACCTTAGGTAGTTCGAATAGCAACCAAGCGGTTTTCTATTGGATATTGTCAATGGTGCAAATCTTAACGAATCAAGATTCGCTTATCCCTGCCCACAGGTGTGCGGTCAGGTCTCGACAAAAAGTCGAAGTTTGCAGCTTGACAATGTGAGCGGAATCGTGGTCCTGGGGGGCTGATTCCGCTTCATTGGAAACAAAATTATTTATGTATTGTATCTATTGACAGTGTCGGGAACAAAATGGAGGATTTTCGAGTCCGGGTTTTGAACGGAACCTACAATGTGGAAGGAATGGGAGTGAGGATCGATCTCTTCGGACGAACGAAGGCCGGTAGATCACTCACCATGAGATACAATGGTTTCTATCCGTATTTTTATATTGTTTCACCAGACCAAAATCTTATCCAGGATTTAATGGATGATCCGGATGTGGTTCGATACTCAATGAGAATGTTATATGTGAATAATGTAAAAAAGGACTGCATAAAGGTGGAGATAAAGCACCCCTTCAAGGTACCTGACTACAAGAAGCGATATCAGAATCGATTTAAGATACTGGCCGCGGATATTCCTTTTATTCAGAGATTCTTTTATGACCTGAACCTCGCTTCTTCTTTAAAAGTCAGCGGTGAAATCGTAACTGATGCAGTTGTAACTCAAAATTATACCACTGATCTCGTGGTTGATGTAAAAGAGATCAAGTTCGGGCATTCATTCAGGACCGATCTGAAAATACTGAGTTTTGATCTGGAGAACTCGATTCGAACCGGCCGCATTCTTTGTATATGTTGTGCCATCAGAGCAGGTATGAACGATATCAGGTACGAGGTGCTACAGGGAATCGAATCAGATATCTTGATGGACTTTACAAAGCTTGTAAAAACAGAGGACCCTGACATTCTGACAGGATACAATATCGATAATTACGATATTCCCTATATAAGAAAACGAATGGTCGTGAATGGTATGGGCAACTCCTTGATGCTGAGCAGAAATCTATCCCCTGTAACCCCTGACAAGTTCATTGGGTGGAACTGCAAGGGAAGGGTCATTGTGGATGCTTGGTGGCAGGTGAAAAAGGAAAAGCGTCCCAAAAGGGAATCTCTCAGTTATGTATCTACGAAATTTCTTGGTGTAAGCAAGCTGGATGTTGATTCTAGTAAGATGGATGAGGAATGGGAAAAGGACCCTGAAAAGGTAATCAAATACTGCAAGAGGGATGCGGAACTCCCGATCCTCTTGTTGGAAAAACTTGGGATAATACAGAAATATATTGATCTTTCCCAGGTGAGTCGGCTACCCTTCGGTGATGTGATAAAAGGGAGAACCTCCACTTTAATTGACTCACTTCTCATAAGGGAAGCGGAAAAGAAGAATGTGGGGATACCTCTTAGCATTCATCAATCCAAAAAAGACAGTATAACAGGCGGATATGTGCATACGCTGCGAGCAGGTCTCTATCACTGGGTATGCGTACTGGATTTCAAATCCATGTATCCTTCCATCATCATTGCAAATAACATATGCTTTTCTACAAAGAGCAGTGAGGGAGATATTTTTGCGCCTAATGGGGCCCGGTTTCTGTCAAGGGAAAGAAAGGAGGGTATTCTGCCGGATATTCTAAAGAAACTGATGCACGACAGGGAGCTCGCAAAGGATAAAAGCAAAGAAGCAAAAGATGAGGACGAGCGGAGGTATTACGAGGGTTTCCAGCAGGCGATAAAGGTACTTATGAACGCTTTTTACGGTGTTTTTGCCTCGAATTTTTATAGATTTACCGACAAGAGCATTGGAGGCGCCATAACATCATTTGCGAGACAGAATATAACAAGGATAATCGAAGAACTGAAAACAGAGGGAATTCACGTTCTTTACTCAGATACAGACTCGATTTTTGTACAATCTCCCTTCAGTGCCCTGGATACTTCCGTGGCTTTCGGAAGCGATCTGGCAAAGAGGTTTTCCAAGGAGGGAGCTGTACTGGAATTCGAAAAGATACTGGAGACCTTCTTTGCTCATGGTGCCAAGAAACGCTACGTGGGCAAGGTCGTTTGGCCTGTAGAAGGATTGCTGGTAAGGGGTTATGAGATTAGGAGAAGTGATTCCTTCGATCTCCTTACCGATACTCTGAAGAAGGTATTTTCACATATCCTGTCGGTGGATGATGAAGATGCTCCCAAAAAGGCGTTGAAACTTGTTCGGAGTGTGATTGCCGACACTAAACGCGGTCTTGTGGATCCAAATAAACTGATAATATCCAAGACGGTCCAGAAGAAAAGCCACTATAAGGACCCTGAAAAACTTCCCCATTATCAGGCTATGATGAAACTGGTATCCTCCAATCATGATTTTACCCCGGGAATGAAGGTCTCATATATTGTAACCAACGGAAAGAAGACACCGCAGGTGGTTGAACCCATCCTTGTAGAAGGAGATGAACCGGCTGATCCCGACTGGGATTATTATGCTGAAAGGATGGCAAGAGCCCTTGCCCGCATAACCGAGGTTTTCGGTTTCGATAAGAGATTTCTCATGGATGGTATATTCCAGAAATCCATAGATCAGTGGACTGACCAGGAAGCGGCGGGGGAAGGCATTTTGATCGAGCATTCAACCATTGTAGAACCAAGGTTAGAAAAAAAGGTTAGTGACAATGCAAAGAAAGATGCAACACTTCTCGACTTCATGTAAAAATGTATCCGAATAATTAATCTTCATTTCTATTTCTCATCATACCCAGAGAAGTTTTCAGGGAATCATCGGTGTTCAGATCATATCTCTCTAGTAATTTTTTCAGTCTTGCCATCTGTTCCTTGTCAAGAATGTTGATCCCATCTTCCTGTTTCTCTGTCTCATCGGTGATCTCTTCCTCTATTTCCCCCTTAAAAATGTCATCAATTACATTATCCATATCTTCCGTGGCCAGGGCTTTTTCTTCAGGCCGGTTATCTTCGTAATCCAGCATATCGTGATTGCACATGGGACATTGCTCAACGCGACTGGCGCAGGAAATGTGATAATTCTTAGAACAGACACATGTTATCAGAGGCAGTCCGGTCTTGATATAGCCGAGGCAGATGTTACATCTCGTTGATTCAGGGAGCACTCGTTTCTGTGGACGTTCCCGTTTCTCTATGGTGGGCATCTTCCCATCTGTGAGGATTACCTTTGGAAGTATCTTCTCATCTGATTTCTCCTTCAATTCCTCATCTATATCATGGATGTCCGCTTCAAACTCATAACCTGTGACCTTGTAGAAATCCTGCCCGGATATATCTGAAGTTTCCGAGGCGGCAACAAATCCTTTTCCCTTCTGGGGGACGAATAAATCCTCGTCTATGGTGTCGTAGCTCTGTGAATATTGTTCTTCGGTCTCGATGTTGTAATCTTGAGAAGATTGGAATCCCGGATCAGGCATGGTCTCGGGATTATTCGGATGGTAATTATTATAGGTTCCACTTGAGGAATTTCCGCCCTGATACTGATTGAGAACGACATGGGTCGGTGTTGCATCATCCCTACTTTTAAAAAAACTCCTGACCGCCCAGATCAACGCCCCGATAAAGAATAAGCCTGAAATTATAGCTGCAATAACCGCAATTATCGCGAAAAGATCCATTGATAAAAGAAAACATTCAACAATATAAAAGTTTTTTGAGAGATTCTTCTTAAAAAATTAAAGCGCTTTTCCTACATATGTTCTTTCAGTCTAGCCAGAGGTTCACTTGAAAAGCCGAGACACACTGGCGCACATTTCATTACGCAACACCTTTCAGGCGTTGCTGCGCCCTCAACAGGTGTGTTTGCGGGCTCGGTTTGAAAGTTTGGCACGTCCGCAGGCTTACTAGCCGAGGGTGATGGAGAAACAGATGTTTCTCCGAACCCTAGCAAAATCTTCGATATTGCGTCGGGCGCAGGTGAAACTTGTTTCATCCGTAGGAAGCTTGCTTCCGAGGATGCAGGGCAATCTTTGATTGACCGGAACAAAGTGGGCACCGGAATGTAATGGGCGTCAACAGATGTGCCTTTAACGGAAGGGGTAATTTAGCATATGACGGATAAATTTAATTATTAGAAGTTTCATTCTCATATAGATATTCTATTATAGAAATATGGAACTGTTATAAGGTGAAAAATATGAACAGACAAAATAGATTACAATACACGGCAGCGTTGATCTGCCTGGGGATGATATTATCATACATCCCTGCCGCATTGGCGGTAATAAACGATAATGACATACCTATCGGAACTATTAAAGAAGAAGGTGACTGGTGGATGCATCGCACATCGAATTACACAAATGCCTCCCCTAAGATCGACGGTAACCTGTCGGATTGGAACCAATCTCATTTTATGAATCATGAGTTGTACGGAGACGATATGGCCGAAATTGAGTTCGCGATGAACAATAACCAAACGGAACTCTACTTTGCCTGGAAGGGTAAGAACATGACTCTTCCCCCTGGTAATACGCGGAACGGAGAGGAAGATGGTCCAGCATGGGACATGTTCATATTTGCATTCGATACCGATGACGGTCATTTTGGTTCCGGCGACCAAGCCTTCTACTTTTCGGCTTACTGGAACGAGTCGGGTGCGTTGAACTTGACAGGTATCGATACATTTCTCGATGGGGATCTCTATGGTGATCGGGAGGATGACGGTCCAGGTTTTAATATGTCAGGGGATCTTCAGCAGGATGGTAACCTGACCCTCAACTTTACAGGTAATAAAGTAATTAACGCATCAGGCGACTATATTATTGAGATATCATTCCCTCTGGATAGCGGAGACGTGAAGGATTTCAGCCTTCATGAATTGTACAGGTGGGGTTATGGATTTAATTTTACCATGATGATGTTTGATATCAATAATAATTCGGGGTTTGGAATGGAGGAAATGTGGGTGGACCTCTCCTACCTTGATACCGATGGGGACGGGTATGCAGACATATGGGAGGACGATCTTGGAACCGATAAGAACAATATCGCCGATTTCCCATTGGATAATGATAACGATGGAATGCCCGATACATATGACGATGACGATGACGATGACGGATACTCCGATGCTGATGAGATAGCGGCAGGATCCAATCCAATGGATGATACGGATATACCCCCTGACTTGGATGGTGATTCGATACCGGATATTTTCGATGAGGATATCGATGGCGACGGTTTCAGCAACTGGGATGAACAGGTAGCGGGAACAGATGAGTTGGATCCGACATCCCACCCTCCCATTGTTGTGCCAGATCTCATCAATAACGGCCTTGCCTGGCTTACAGGGCAACAGCGCATGGACGGGTCCTGGGATGGTAGTCCGGGAATAACTTCCCTCTGTTTACTGGCATATCTGAACAATAACATAAACGAGGGAAACGCCACCGTGGATGCTGCAATCTCCTATTTAATAGATGAAATTAATTTGAACTGGGATGAGAACAATCCACCCATCAACCAGGATGCCACATACAGCGCTTCTATGGCCATTCTCGCTTTAAAGGCTACAATGAATCCCGATTATGACGTTGGGATCAATGCCCTTGGTGATTGGCTGAACCAAACCCAATTGGACGAGGACAACCTGTGGGGTGGAACGGATGATTCGAACCAGGTATATGGAGGGTGGGGGTATGGTCATGATGATCCCAACTGGGCTGACCTTTCGAACACTCAGTGGGCTTTAATGGGCCTAGATGCGTGGGGCAACCTTTCAAAGAACGACGGACTATGGACGAGAGCCCTGGTTTTCCTCGAGAATTGCCAGAGCAATATCACAGGAGGATTCACCTACATGCCCATGGATATGGCTGGGCCAAAACAAAGAGGTCCCGGTGGACCCGGGCCGATGGATCCTTCATACGGCTCAATGAGCGCTGCGGGTCTATGGTCTTTAATGTTATGCGGGCTGAATGATGTTGACCCAAGAGTACAGGCGGCCATTGGATGGTTCGAGAGAAATTATACCTGGAAGGAGAACGCCCACCAGGGTGATCAGTGGTTAATGTACTATTATATCACCCTTGCCAAGGCACTCACCATGGTAGGCATGGAATTTATCAATGTGGTGAACGGTACCTTTGTCAGTGATGGACCGCATAACTGGACATATAACATGACGGAAAACCTGACGGCCATGAAGAAACTCAACCACTCATACTGGGAAGAATCCAGCAACGGACCCGTATTGGCCACTGCCTATGCAATATTGTGCCTGGAAACGCAGACCTTGCCGGAAGGTGCGAACCTATCTGCGGTTTTCACCCTGCATTCCAATGCGACTCTACACATATATGATGATGGGGGCAGACATATTGGGCTTGTCCTCGACACCGATAAAGTCGAAGTTGGTATACCGGGAGCAACATTAAGCTACAAGGGGCATGCATATTCATACTCGTCTTCCCTGCAGGATATTGTGGAGGGTGGTGTAGGAGACGAACAGATAATTCTACCTCTTGCAAAGGCCGGTAAGTACACCATCGAGCTGGTAGGTATTTCAACCGGCAGTTACGAGCTTGAGATCGAAGGATACATTGGGGAGGAGGAAGCAAGTTCCGCCGCGTATTCGGGTGAGATCACTCTTGGAGAGGTACATTCTACCGATATCGTGGTAACAGCCATGGAAGGCCCTTTGACCATATTTTCTCAGGACCCTGAAGAGATACCTACACTAAGTATATCTCCAGCGGCTGTGGTCGGAGATGCCGAGCCGGGTGACGTAATATCCCGTGAACTGACATTCACGGAAACTTCGAGCATTGGCCCCGTGGACAGTATAGTGATAACTGCATTTGATCTGGTATCTCAAAACGGCTTGGTAACCATTCCGGTGGCTAACATATCGATTGATTCAAGTTCCTTCGACCTCGCTGCAGGTGCGACAAAGGATGTCACTGTAAACGTGACGATCTCCGAATCCCAGACACATCATCTTTATACGGGCCGGATCAAAGTCGAGAGTTCGTTGGGTACAAAATATATACCGGTGAACCTGGTTGTCTCTTCGGTTACCTACAACTTCGCCTTGACCAGTCCTGACAATACGAATGTGATTGAACCCGGAAAAACCGCTAGCTATTCTCTGATCGTGAACAATCAAGCTGATGGGCCCGACGTCATCGATCTGGAGATTTCGAAACCATCGTTCTGGACGGTTGTACTTTCACAGGAATCCCTTTCCCTGGCTGCAGGAGGGATGGATATGATATTAGTAAACATAACTGCTCCCGAAAATGCTACGGACGGGTCAATTGGCAACGTTACAATAACCGGGACCTCTCTGAACCTTGACACACTGGTGAAAACATTAACATTTACCACCACTGTGAATATACCGCCACCCCCTGCTCTCCAGCTTACGCTTGGACCGTTTAAAGATGTAGATGGTGTTGTACTTTCCGGGGCTACGATAAAGATCATTGTAGGAGTTGATGATTACGATGCCACGGGGACAAGCAATGCTGGAGGAAACATCACCTTCGAAATTCCTGCTTCCTGGGCTGGAATGAACGTAACGGTTCATTTCTCTCTCACAGGTTACAACAATGCCTCAGGCACCCTCTCTGACCTCAAGACAATGCTAATGGACCCGGCCAATCTCACAGGATGGGTTGCACCAGCAAAGATAATCGTACAACCGAAGACAATAACACTGACTCTCGGTCCTTTCAAGGACACTGACGGGAACGTAATTCCAGAGGCATCTATAACAATAATCATCGAGGATTATACTGATATGAAAAAGACAAATGCAAGCGGTTTCGTTGTATTTTCCATACCTGCTGAGCTGAAAGAAAAACCCGTCACGGTTAAATTTGATCATCCCGATTATGAAAAAGTCGAGGGAAAGATAAATAAATTGTCCCAAAACTCAACTACAATAGACCCAAATGAACTTGATAATTGGAGCCTTCCTGTTATGAATTTGGCCTTTTCACCTATACTCTGGATAATTGGGGCCATTATAACGGTTATAGTAATCGTCGTTATTATCTTCGTGATAGTGGGACAGAAAAAGAAGGAAGAACCTATATCGATCCTGGATGAAGAGGATGGGCTGGATTCCTTTGAGGATGAGGAAGAAGAAGGGTGGGATGAAGAGGAGCCATCGGATAACGATGAGGGGTGGGACGATGAAGAGGATGAAGGTGGATGGGACGATGGAGAAGCCAGGAAGAAGGAAGATAATCGCAACTATGACAAAGAAGATCATAGTGATGAAGAATACGACGATTATGATGACGAAGAATACGACAATGAAGAATACGATGATGGGGATTACGACGACCAAGACTATGATGATGAGGAAGAGGACGAGTTTTACGACTAGGACTACCGAAAAAAATGGAAAGGGGGACGGTTTCGGTCGTTCCCTTTATTTTATTTTTATTGCAATTTGTTGATGGAATCTAGAATTCCGGCTCGTGGTTTTCTATAATAAAATATTTAATCCATCAATCCGTTAATTTGCCCGGATGGGCCTACTTAGTGACAGGAGAGGGACCGTTGGTTTTTACGACGAGATCCCTGCCTTTTTCATCATTACCATTGCCGTTGTCATTTTTTTCATTTCAGCTCTGAATGCCTATAATAATTATAACCAGCAGAGAGAGGACATATTGACCTTGGAAGACGCCCAGGAGTTCATGGAAGGCATCAGAACGTCCCCCACATTGACATATGATGGCCAGCCTGGGCTCTTCGAGGCTCGGAAAATACTTCGATTGGATGTTAACAATATCACCAAACATATGAAAATCCCTGAAGATACATTTTTCAGAGTAGGTATTACCGACCTCGGGAACTACTATGATAAATATCATGTAAACATAACTAATGCAGGTAATATGCTTGACAACGTCACTGTTCTCGAATATCATACCGTTATTACAACTCCAATCGCCATCTGGTCAAGTGATGAACAGGTTCACCCTGGCCAGTTGAAGGTAGAGATGTGGAAATGAATTATTAAGTGATTGCGATGCAGGGTTTATTAAGATTGAAAAGGAATTTACGGGCCCAGAGTACTCTCATAGATGCACTGTTATTCTTCGTGATCCTGATCCTTGCCTCCACTTTTCTTAATCTTTCCGGTATCCGCGGCATAGAAGAGGTGATATTGAGAAAGGATGACATGGGTTATGCTCGGGATACTCTCGAAACCTTGTTGAAATGCAGTATTAATATGACCAATTATACTCGCTATTCAAACGGCTCTACGATGAATGTGGAACTCGTACACAGGAACGTGCAGGAATTGATCGCGGAAGACCTGATGTTGCGTCATAATGCTGGTAACGTGGATCTAAACAGCGTAGAGAGAGGTTTTGAGCGACCGATAAAATATATTCTGGATAACCTTACATCATATACCTTCACTAACCACAGCCAGGTCCGGGCTTATCATTACCGTTTGAATTGCGAATACGGGAACGAAGGATTCCAGATTCTAAGCGGGATTCCACCGGTGGAGAGATATTCCAGCCAGAGACGGATACACATGACAGATACCGGCGATATAGTGAATATAATCCTACTGATATGGACAGTATAAATTCTATGATGATTATTTTCACCATAAGCGTAATATATAGCAAGTAGATTGGCAAACTGGTGTTCTGATGGTTGTAAATCTTGATAGATTGTTTTCCCGGCGGGCCATGAAACTTAAGGGATCGGAGATAAGGGAACTGTTGAAACTTACCCAACTTCCGGGTATGATCTCTCTAGCGGGAGGATTGCCGTGCCCTGATGCTTTTCCGATTGAGGTAATACGAGAGTGTATCGAAAAGATATTTGATAAGCATATCTTAAATGCACTTCAATACGGTACAACCGAGGGACTTCCGGGTCTTCGAAAAGTACTGGCAGCAAGAATGAGTGAGAAAAAGAATATCGATTGCGAGTTTCATGATATAATAATAACGAATGGAGCTCAGCAAGCTCTAAATCTTCTGGGTTTCACATTTATCGAACCGGGAGATGTGATTATCACAGGGGCACCGACATACCTTGGAGCCTCACAAGCATTTCACGCGTTCGAGGCAAATTTCGAATCCCTCCCTGTGACCGATGACGGTTTGGACATTAAATCGGTTAAAAGAAATCTTAAAAGGCTACAACGAAACAAGATATTCCCCAAGTTCATCTATACCGTTCCATCCTTCCAGAATCCTTCCGGGGTAACCATGTCGCTTGAGAACCGGATCGAGCTTTTGGAGGTGGCTTCGGAGTATGACCTGATCATCGTAGAGGATGATCCCTACGGTGAACTAGTATTCGAGGGAGATGCTATTCCCCCGATAAAGTCCTTGGACCGGAAGGGCAGGGTTATCTATATGAGCACATTCTCGAAAATCTTAGCCCCCGGTTTCAGATTGGGATGGATCATAGCGTCCGAGGATATTTTGAACAAGTTCATCCTGGCAAAACAATCAGCAGATCTGTGCACGAATCCATTTGGACAGTATATTGCCTATGAATACATAAAGGGCGGATACCTGGACCCACAGCTTGATAAGACCAGAAAGTTGTACCGACGAAAACGTGATGTCATGCTAGAAGCACTTGAAAAATATTTCCCCGATAACGTAAAATGGACCATACCCCGTGGTGGAATGTTCCTCTGGGTAACTTTTCCAAAAAGGATTAACACACGAACAATGTTCAAGCGTGCCATTGGAAAAAAAGTGGCCTACGTGGTGGGGGATGCTTTTTTCCCTGACGGCAGCGGCCATAATACTATGCGCCTGAACTTTTCCTACTCCGATGACGAAATGTTGACGGAAGGGATACGCCGGCTTGCCGAGGCTATCAAGGAAGAGATGGCTTCGTTCGATCTAGAGGAAACGATTATGGCTGAATTGATATAGGAAGAAATTACAGGTATTTCTCATGCACAGGAGCTTCGTAAAGGGGACACTGACAGATCTCGGGATATCTCCTTTAAAGCGAAAGGGGCAGAACTTTCTAATCGATGAAAACATTTTAAGGATGCAGATAAGGGAGGCGGATATCCTTGCCGGTGACCAGATTCTCGAGATCGGGCCGGGTTTGGGATTTTTAACTGAAGAACTTTTAAAGACAGGTGCCCAGATAACAGCCATTGAAATAGATCCAAATCTCTACCGTTACCTAAAGGGTACTCTTGAGAACAGGTATGATAATCTCAAATTGATTCACGGCGATTTTCTAAAAGAGGAATTCCAGGGATTCAATAAAGTGATCGCAAACCTTCCATACAACATATCCTCGCCAATCACCTTTAGATTACATGGAATCGGGATCGAGCTGGGGGTTCTGATGTACCAGTACGAATTTGCCCAAAGAATGTGTTCTGAACCAAACTGCAAGGAATATTCCAGATTGAGCGTAATGTGCCAATACCATTTTTTTCCGACACTGATCCGGAAGATCGGAAGTAATGTTTTCTATCCCCAACCGGATGTGGACTCGGCACTGGTGAGACTGGTTAGAAGGAAAAGGAAAACGAAAGCACAGAATTATGATATTTTCAAGAACATCGTTCGATCGGCGTTTAACAAAAGGAGAAAGAAACTGAAAAACGCCCTTGGATCATTGGGGGAAATTGAATTAAAAAAAATGGAAACGGAATCCACCATGACAACATTTTTAGAAAAACGGGCAGGGGAATTGAGTGTTGAGAATTATATCTCAATTGCAAATCATTTTTCCACAAATAAAGATGGCTAACGAAATATCTTGTTTTATCAGTCCGACAGCTCGGCTACTGTTTCTAACTGAGATATGATGTTCCAGATAAGTGTTCTACCATGTAAAGGAATATTGGGATCATTGGCGAGTTCGTCCAGAATGAAAATTGCGCTTGCGATTCTCACATCCCTGGCTTCTTTCTCATTTAGAATAAGTGCCTTCGCTTCTTTAGCGCCTTTGCGAATATTTCTTGGTACGGAAGTATCCTCCGCCAGATCGTCCAGAACAGTAAGTATCTGCTGTATCTTTTCATTGTAATTCATCTTATCATATCCCCCATCTCTCATTATCCAGGTTCATCTCGGTATTATGTGCCGGTGGAGAATCCCATAACTCATATAACTTATTTATCGTGATAGTTACCTGAACCGTCATTCGGATAATCTTCCCGAAAAGGGCTCGAACAAATTTGCATCCATACCCAGTAGCCCTAAAATCTTCTGGCACATGAAGTTTTCAAGATCAGTGATATCTTTTGGATGATGGTAGAAACCCGGAGAAGCAGGAACCACTATAGTACCGGATCGAGACAGGTCATAGAGCATTTTCAGATGTTGAGTGGAAAGCGGAGTCTCCCGGGGTACGATAATAAGCTTGCGAGCTTCTTTCAACATGACCTGGGCCGCCCTTGTTATCAGGTTGTCACCGATGCAGCTATTGATCTTGCCCGCGGTGGACATTGAGCAAGGAATAATGATCATAGCACTATAGCGTACACTCCCCGATGCCGGTGGAGAGAAAAGGTTCTTGTTCGAATACAATGTGTACGAGCCGGATTCCGGTACTTCCGGTAACGGGGCTCCTTCAAAATTTAGTATCTCCTTTGCATTCTCAGACAATATAAGATCAAGATCAAGCTTCATTTCCTTCATAACGCGAAGGAGAGCCGTACCATATCTAATGCCGCTGGCCCCGGTCATTGCAATGAGATACCTTTCCTTTATCATGTTCATTCCTTTTGTAAAATTCCAGAACAACGGAATATCCCTGATTGTTTATTATGCTTGTTGATATATTTGCAATATCAAATGAGCTTATTCGGATTATATAGTTTTAATTCATTTTTATCGTCGCTTTGAGATGATTGATATGACTTAATTTATATAAAGAGGAGGGTATTTAGAGACGGATGCCTGAAAAGGAAAAAAAACAAAAATCCAATAATATTCCAAAATCCCATTCAAGGAAAATTGAAAAGGTAACTCCCCCTATCTCCCTGAAGAAAATATCTCAGAAAAAAGTGAAGGAAGATGGTGTAAAAGAAACCAATTTGAACGGTAAGGAAAATGAACAAGAGACCAGCTGGGTCGACGGATTGCAACTGGTGGTGGAGACCGAATTCGATTCCACGATAAAAGACCTGGTTGACGCAGATATCGTTGGTTTCCAGTTGAATACTAATATTGATCAATGGGATATGTCTAACGTCGTTTCCGAGGTGGATCGGGAGAAGGAAACCACATACTTTACTATGGACGATGCCAGGGTTGTGGGAGTGGACGGAGTGCATAATATAGATTTCGACGGGACTGCATCATATGATCCGGAAAAAGAAAAGATAGATGAGATCTCGGAAGAAGAGTTTCTGGAGATAGAACGGAGAAAGTACAACGAGATCAAGCGTAATAGAAAGGAATACGGTATTTATTGTACATCTTGTCGAAACACGCTTAGATGCAAGAATTGTTCAGGGAAGGGTCGTAGAGGTCTCTTTAGAAGGAAATGCAAGGTTTGTAATGGTAACGGTAGATGCCAAATATGCAGGGCCGATTTTGAATTGGGATGCCCGAAATGCGGCAAATTGATAAGCGGTTATTCATTGAGCTGCAGGTTCTGCGGAAGAATGTTCAGATGTGAAAAGTGCCTAGAGCCACTACCTTTAATGGCCACGAGATGCATTTCCTGCAAAAAGGAGTATTTATGCGAGTTCTGCAAGCAGAAAGTGCCAGTGAACAAGCGTCGGGAATGTCCCAAATGCGGCCAAGAGTTGGATGAGATCACGTTTTCAAGATAGTTTCTCGCCTTATATTCGGGAAGTATTTTTTCAACATTTCGACTTAGTTCTGATATAATTTTTACATATGTTCCACCATTCTTTATATAACCGCATGTGGATTTAGAACTTAGATATTCATATGATCTTTAGAGGTGAATCCATGAAAACTTTGAAAATAGGACAATTGCTTGCGATATCAATGGCGATGCTGCTGTTAATTAGCGGTATCGGAGTGAGTGTTGTGGCTGCCTTCAATGAGGACGGGAGCGATGACAATGAAGAAGACGGGAAGGACCCTGTTAGCACAGAGACCCCTGCCGGGGAGGGGAAGGATGAAGACGATTCTTCAGAAGAAAAGCCCGGTGAGGATGAAAAACCGGAAGAGAGAGAAACGGACAGCGATGGGGACGGATTCTCGGACGGTCTCGAGAAGGAGTCCGGTACGGACCCGTACAACGAGGCGGATTCACCGGAAGGCAAGCCAGATATTGTGAATGCTGAATCAGCAGGGATACTGGTAGAAGATTCCTCGGATAATGACAATACCGATAACGGTAGCGAGCCACCCCACGATAAGCCTCCCGGAATTGGAGATGCCAAGCTGGAGGTGGGTTCCACAGAAGATTTTGGCGGGGGGGATTTTGTTGCTATCCGCGTGGGAAAGGATTCCTGGTTCGCCGTAGTGTACGGTACGGAGGAGGATCCAAATGCCGTGACTCTCGTGTCCATGTACACGAGGTACCTTGGTGTGGCCGACGTCAACAGGCGGGACGATAAAGGCAAAGAACGAAATGAAAAGGGAACCGGTATACCCGTTCAAACAGTTTTTGCCCAGCGTTTGGATTATATTTTCGAGTTCCGAGATATAAACGACAACAGTGCCTTCGACTTCTACAAGATCGATGAGATGAATTCCGGAGATGAGCGGGAGGAGAACGATAAAAATGATGGCGTTGAAGACAAAGAGGGTGTGAATTCAGGCGAAGAGAGCACGCGTGACGAAGGAAATGAGAAACCGGGTGACCCAAATGAGAAACCTGAGGACCCAAATGAGAAACCAGGAGAGCCGCGGGAGAGACCGGAATTGAAAGAGACTCGAGAGCCTATAATCAAGGCAGTGGATCTGATCGGAAGCTGGGACCTTTCAAGACCGACATTAACAGAGTCCGATGAAAAGCATAGAGTTTGGGAGTTCCGACTTACAAGGAAAGAGCTACCTTACCAGTACATCGGAGATGATAAGAACGAAGGTCCTGCCAATGATCGAATTACACTCGAAAAGGTAGAGTTCACCTTTCATGTCAAAGTATCGGTGGAGAACGTTTCCATGGATGACATTCCATATTATGATATCAACATGACCGAGGATGGCATTAAAACGACTCTTAAGGGTAGTGAGAAGTACCAGGGACACTTAATTACTGCCGATTTCAAGTTCGATCATGACATCGAAGGGTGGGACCCTGCACCTCCCGTGGATGACCAAGACCCTGTGGAATCCAAGCTCATGCTTGAGACCCATACACTCATGGGCAATCACATATCTGCATATGTCGCGAGCTGGTTGAAGGGGGATCTTCTTGATATGCTCAAGGGCGGTGGTCAGGCTGAATATGCGGACGATAACGAAAAGAAACATAAGATTGAGGGTGAGGAGGGCAAGGACGACCCTGTTGTGATAAATTCCGGCGATAGAAAGGATATTAAAGAGCTTGGTTCGGCTCTTGAGAATGGTAAGATATCCCTGAGCGAGTTTTTTGAAACGCTGCTGGATGCCTATAAACACCACGAGATAACGAAATACGATCTTAGGGACGTCTATCTCTCTCTTTACAAGTCCGGTACCCTCGAAGACAAGGAGATCATAGGGCTTCTTTTCAAGATGAAGGAACACAGGATAATCGCCGGTGAGGAACTTATATGGATACTCACAGAAATGGTGGAGGGACAGGTCATCAACAAGGAAAAACTAGTTGGTCTCCTGGTGATAGCCTACCAAGAAGGATTCCTGCATCGGGAAGAATTCGTCGATATTCTCATATTCTCCCGGGAGATGGGTTTTCTCACCCAGGATGACCTCGTCTACGTACTCACCGAGCTGGGGGGCAAAGATGCCTTCTCCAAAGATGAATGGAAGGATATCCTCATAGATCTTATCCAGAAGGGGTGGGTAACGAAAGAGGAATGGGTCAAGATACTTCTTGCGTCCTATCATCAGGCCAGGTTGGACAAGGAGGCATTGATAGGAATAATCGAGAAGTTGCATAATAACGGGATAGCATCTCCGGAAGACACGGTCTACGTACTCTCATTATTATATTTCCACGGGATATTGACCAAGGAGGAATGGGTCTATATCGTTCTTCGTCTCCACAAGAATGGAGTGATCGATGATAAATTTCTAATTATTGTCTTCTTTGAGGTCTACGAAAAGGGAGGTTTGGATCGAAATGACTTGATTTCATTCTTCGCTCTCCTTTACAAAGAGAAGATCATCGACCGAGAACATGTGACAAAGTTGATCGTCCTGGGCTTCAATATGGAGGTCCTTTCTCACAAGGATCTGGTGGCGGTGCTGATCCATGCTCATAGCAACGGGATGATCAATAAGACTGAAGTTCTGGACATTCTTTGGCTTGCATTCAGGCACTCTGAGCTACCTCCCGAAGAATGGCTCATAATACTTACTCATGCGTATCATATGGAGATTATAACGAAGGAAGATTGGTTCCGCCTTGTTTTCCGCTCATATGAAAAGGATGAAGTAGGAAAAGACGAGATGATGCGCTTTATGCTTTTAGGATTACGGTCGGATATTGTTTCCATGCAGGATTGGATAGGTATGATCTCTGTTGGTTTTGTGGAAGGCACGTTCGATGCAGCCGATATTGGAGGTCTCCTCTCCATGGGCTATCAAATGCATGGTCTTACCCGCCGCGATATTCTGCTTTTTATCCTTCAACTGCACCAGAAGGATATTTTCAGCGATGAGGATGTGTCAATCATCATTATGCATGTTTTCTCGGGAACACGAAGGGTCGGTGGGGAGAATCACATGAGTATGGACCTTCGTGACCTCCGATTCATGCTAATGGTGCCATATGCCAGGGGAAACTTTTCCTTAAATGTCGTTAAGAAAGCCTTAATTGCAGCCCATGAGCATGATTGGTTGACTGATCATGAAATCGAAATATTACTTAGAGATTCTTTTTTCTATGGTTTAATAAACGTGGAAGACGTGAATCTCCTCTTGGCTGATCTCAAGGATGCTGGTGCCCTTCCCGATTCGGATGTGCAAGGAATTACGAGACCTTCGCCCCAATACAAAATGGTATTTGAGAACATCACGAACCGCCAAGATAACAACCGGGATTGGATCGATAATATCCTGACGATCTACATAAATCGCGTTTTGGCGAGGGATGATGTTAGACGTGCAGTGTTCATTGCGCACCAGAGGGGCAATATCACATTCGATGATCTCTATAACCTTAGCACGGCAATCCTCGGTAATGAAACACTCTTGGAACCGCTGGTTAACTTCAAGTGGTTCGTTTTTAGTGCCTATGCGAACGAGGAGATCGACCTTATAAGGCTCAAATTTCTTGTATTAACGGCATACGCCGGCGGCCAATTGAGCCTCGGCGACCTGAGGTGGATACTGGTTGATTCTTTTCACAAAAACCAGCTCACACGGGAGGAGATCCGCTGGATCATTTTCACCGGATTCGATAATGATCTTCTTTCCCGGGAGGACCTCTGCTGGATACTGTTCCGCAGTCACAAGCTCAATGACATAACCTTCAAGGATCTTGTTTGGATGCTTATGGAAAAAGACGTGAAATTACGCGATCTTAAATGGTTCTTAAACCGTTCTTTTTCAGTAGGGGATATAAATATCAGCGTTCTGCGCGGGCTCCTTGTGGAGGCGTATAGGGCAGGGCGGTTCACTCAGGTCGATATACTTCATCTTATCATGGACATTCGTAACGGTTCTGAGATGACCGTGTTTGAACTGAAATGGCTCATTGTGGGGATGTATATGAGAAACGAGCTTCATCACCGGGACCTGAACTGGCTCCTCTTCACTTTGTACCGTAGAGGCCATATAAACCGCATCACTATTCGCTGGATTCTGGTATCCGCCTGGGAAGACGGTGATTTTAGTCTGGAGGACCTTAGAAAACTCCTATTCCACGGTTTCCATAAAGGTGAGCTCAATCGAACGGACCTGAAATGGATAATAATCACGGCATACGTTCGTCATAATCTGACCCGCAAGGATCTTGGCCGTCTCATAATAAGGGCCTACGAAGAAGGCGAGCTTACTCGAAAAGACCTCCGGTGGATACTTTTCATGTCCTACAAGCTGAAAGAACTGACCCGTGAGGATCTACGGTGGCTCCTCATACACGCTCATATGAAGGGTGAGTTGAAGCGCGAGGATCTCAGATGGATTCTAATTCATGCATACAAGGAAGGTGAATTGACCCGCGAGGATCTGAAATTACTCATAATCGAAGCGTACAAGTCAGACGAATTGACCCGTGAAGACCTTCGCTGGCTTTTAATGATGTCGTACAAGCGGGGAAATCTCACCATGGAGGACGTCAAGTGGATACTCTTCAAAGCCTACGCGGCCGGTGAGCTTAGCCGTGAGGATCTGGCAGAGATAATCGTGCACGCGTTAAAAGCGGGTGAGCTCCAAAAAGAGGACCTCGTAAAGCTCATTAAAATGGCGCTTGACGCAGGTGAGCTGAAACTGGAGGACATTTCCTTCATTCTTAAAATCGGACATAAGTTCCGGATATTTAATGAAGATACGATACATCACCTCCTAACGAGATTGCACCAAGAAGGATCTCTCACAGGGGAGGATATTCTTCTGATATTGGTACTGGTTCGCCGGGATGGGGACCTCTCCGAAAAGGTGATGGTTCATATCCTCATAAAGGCACTTGGTGAAGGTTTCCTTGACAAGGAAAAATTCGCTAAAATGCTGAAGTGGGCTTTCAAACAGGGCCATATCGGTGAAGATGAGATCCGTTTCATACTCGAGTGGGCTTACAGGCACGGAGAAGAGTTCAATATTACAAAGGAGGATATTGAGGCATTACTAAATCGGCTGCACAAGGATGAGATAGTTCGGATGATCAAGCTTATGGATATTATCGACGCCAAGGCCATAGAGCGGAACACCATTCAATTCGCCGATAATTGGCAGAGAGTGGGAAAGATGACCTGGGTTTCCGATGTAGAGGTATGGTCCGATGCGAACAGCAATGAATCTTACACGGTACCGGCGTACTTCCAGGTTCACGGTGTTGAAAAAGTATTGGAGCTTGTGGATTGGGTGCATCACCGAAACATGACCAAGGGCGTATTTTTCGGTTTCATGATGAAGGGGGGATATCTTTACCCGGCCGCACACCGAGTTTTCCATGATCCAAACTTTGTAGGCGAGGTAAACTACTTCAGTCCCCCCGGGGCCGACCAGGTTGTACCAGACAAGATCGATGATACGGGGAAAATAGAATATGACGATTTCGACTCGGTTTCGGAGGCTAACATCCCATTGAACAAGGATGAGGTGGTTGAGGTTGAGTTCAAGAACCGCCAGGGCCAGAAAGTTGTCTGCAAGTTCAAGGGTGAGGGGACCGTGAGCTGGCAGTGGGTTGAGGATTCCGATATACCGGATAAGGCAAATAGCGACGTTCCGGAGGGCAGGATAACAATCGGTAATTTCATTGTGGCGGATATCGAAGGAAAACTGGACTGGTTCTACATGGAGATACACTACGATGACGCCGATATACCAGATACTGTGAACGAGGCTGACCTGATGCTCTATTACTGGGATGAGGACAGCAATGGGTGGCAGAAATGCGAGAACACAAAGGTTGACACACTCAATAATATCGTGTACGCCAACGTGACCCATTTCACCATATTTGCACCTATGGCCGAACAGAAACAGGTGGGAAGTGACGCAGGAAAGGATGACGGTGTTTCCGTCTTAATAATGGTATTGATCCTGCTGGTAGTCGTGTTCCTAATTGCCACAATTATTGCCATGTTCGTAAGGAAAAAGAAGGATGACACTGGCCTTGATGTGTCGGAAAAGGACCTTCCCATAAACGAGGACGACGCTGATTGGGACCGTTATCAAGAGTGATATTTAAATTATGAATGGGGGGTATTGACCCCCCAATTTTTTTTTCTGGATTATCAAAGTGGTAGTACATCCTATCTTTTTCCGATACTGAAAAGATCAATAGATTCATCTTTTCTTCCGCATCAACAAGATCGCCACTACGACCGTAATTCCCAGTAAAGAGATCAACTGGAAACCGGGAGAGGCCTCCACAGTTTTCTGTGGAGTTTCAAATACCTCTGTCGATGGATCACTTTCTGCGAAAGCGTTTACTGCTATCACGTAGTAGTAGTAAATCTGGCCGTTCTCCACGGTTGTATCTTTGTATGAGCTGATACTGGCGTCCACCGTGGCCAGTTGTCTTTCGTTTCCAGAGCTGGTGGCGCGATATATGTTGTATTCGTGAATGGAAGGCGCTCCAATATCGAGAGGTTTGCTCCATGTGAGTTCGATATAGTCGTCCCCTGCTTCGATCTGCACGTTTCTCGGATTTGAAGGTTTTTTATCCGGATTAAAGTCCCCCGTTCCGCCGTTATCGTCGTCATCATCGTCATCATCGTCATCATCGTCATCATCATCATCCCCACTGTTCGCGTTATTCCCGCCTGTTTCACCGATTAATATATCTTCCACAGGTACATCTCCCATCCCGTTCTCGGTCTGGGTCTTTACCTCTGCGATGGAGTCCACCACATTCAGTCCTGAAGTGACCTTCCCGAAGACGCAATAACCAACACCATCACTACTTTGATCCCAATCGAGAGATGGATTGTCTACGTGATTTATATAGAACTGGCATGTGGCGGAGTCGGGAGTGCTGGTCCTGGCCATGGCGATGGTCCCCCGAAGGTTCCTGAGACCGGAAACGGCAGCCTCGTTCTTTATTGCCGAATAGGTGGCGGTCTTCTGAGTGAGATCAGGGTAAAAGCCTCCTCCCTGGATCATAAAATCTTCGATGACACGGTGGAATATTAGCCCCTCAAAGAAATTATTATTGTAGTATTTCATGAAATTCTCAACAGTTATGGGGGCATTGTCCGGATAGAGTTCCAGCGATATGGTACCGAGACTGGTTACTATTGTTATGTTTATCTCGTTCGCACGGCTGGCTTCGTTTTTTTCGGCTTTCGCACCGACAGCTGTGAAAAGAAAAGTCTGGATGATCAAAATACTTATCACAATGAGAGAATACTTTTTTGCCATATTCATAATTCAACACCTTTGTTCCATGTATGATTTACCCTAAAAATCAATTCACATATTCTTCTATAGAGACACCGAGCCCAACTGGTCCGAATGCCATTGGTAACAATTCCCGTATTGTACTTATTATGATTTTATCTTTTCGGGTGTTCGACATTATTATTTCGATATCTTTCCCGGATAGGCATGAGAATTCGAATATCATCTGCCTGCAGGCTCCGCAGGGCCCGGTCACTTTCTTGTGGTCTGTATTCTCTCCCCTTGCGATTATCGCCATTGACTTGAATATGCGTTTACCCATTGCATTGGCCCGTCCAATTGCCATCCTTTCGGCGCAGATGGTGGAGCCGTAGGCCACATTCTCCACGTTGGCCCCGGTAATAACTAAATCGTCGTCGGTGAGGATGGCCGCGCCCACGTAGAACTTAGAGTAGGGATTGTAGGCGTTTTCTTTCACTTCGTCCGCGGCATTCAATAATTTCTGTCTTATTTCGTCCAGTTCATCAAATAATACTTGCCTCATAGCAATCAACTCCGGATCAATCGTAAGCTATTAGGATGAATCGAATGCTGGTTTATATATTTTCCAGCCAATACTCTTAAAAAATGTCTTCCTTAAGTAAATGCCGGCAATAACTATGTGATTCGATAGAGAATTCCCATGGATAAACGGTTAAATATATTTAACGGTATACGACCGGCAATGGATCTTACGGGTCAATTCGGTCTATTGTTATCGTCTGGGATCGCCATAATACCAACGGCGCTCTTCATTTATTTTTCGCTGAAACTCGTATACCACAAGCTGGAAGATAAGAAACTCTATTTCATGCTGGGACTCGCTCTTTTTACCGGAGTTCTCGTGGGAGTTTTCCAGACCTTCATGGGAGCCTACGTTCGGGAAAGCGGTGAACTTTTCATAATTTTAGCCATCGCCGTTCTCTTTTCCCTTTTCGATAATCTCTTCAAGATCATTCTACTTAACCTGGAAAGATACAGGACGAAACCTGAAACCACATTCTATGGTGTCTGTTTTTCGCTGACTGGCACCATGGTGGTGGCCCTTCATGGTTTCAGGGAGGTTGCCCAGGAAATGAACAGTCCCAATATATTGGTGCTTATAGTGGGTTATTTTATATTTCTTTTCGCAGCCATCGCGTATCACGCCGCCATGGGGATTTATAATGGTTATTACTCCTCTTTAGGTAAGTTCTGGACTTTCTCACATATTTCCAGAGTCACCCTGATCTCCCTTCCCTTCAACGGTTTGATATTTTTCTGGTACTACAGTTCACACCTGGACTTGATCTCAGTGTCGATCGGTTTAACATATTCGCTTGTGATCCTGTATGTAATTATGAAAAAATATTTCCCAATGTCACTTCCGAAGGACGAACAAAAGAAATTAACTTCCAGCTTTCCATGGAAAAAAGACCACCGCAATAGGAAAAGCCTCGGTCAGCGGTTCAAGGAGATATCAGAAAGGGATTGAATTCTTTACCACTCTACGTCGAATGAATCGTCATCATCCGTGGATTCGTCTTCGTCCAGAATGATGGACGTATCGATATCCTCGTATTCGTCCCCATCGTTCGTTTCGTCTTGTTCTTTCCCACCTTTCGATATCAATACCACTACAATAATGACAATGATCAGTGCAGTAACGCCGCTGGCGATCCAGAGCCATGGTAAACCTCCTCCCTTACTCCCCTTGTCCAGGTCCGAACCGCCCCCCTTCCCTACATCGTAAACCGTGATTTCAGCAGTAGATTCCTGGCTGACGAGTCCGGTTGGATCCTCTACATAGAGTGATATCGTGTACGTACCGGCTTCTTTGTACGTGATCGGCTTTTCAGAGATGGACAGCCACTGGTCGTTATATGGGTCGTCTATGCCGAAATTCCACATGAATTTTTCTACCACCTTACCCTCCGGATCGTTGTATACCGCCTTGATCGTAACCTTCTGGCCCACTTCAGGCTTCATTGGTGAGAATACAATGCTGCACATGGGGGGATTGTTGTCCACCACCTCAATAATGTAATTCTTTTGTATCTCGACGCCATCGTCGTCTTTTACCATGACCGTGAGAGTGAAAGTACCTATGGACGTATAAAAGTAATTGTAACCGGATTCGCCCACCCATCCTGTACTCCCTCCTTCTCCGGGATCGTAGTAGTAGTCAAGCGTGGCTCCGTCAATATCACTGGATTTTGCAAGATCGATGTTCAGGCCCTTTTTGAGGGAGATAAGATTCGTTCCATCCGCGGAAAGCGGGGGGGACAGTATCAGCACCGGGGGTCGATTGGTCACTTCGATTTCTATTGTCCTGGTGACTATCCCTCCCTCGTTGTCCGTCACCGTCAGCTTCACGGTGTATATGCCGTTGTCGGTGAACTGGTGTATGATCTTGCTTTCGGTCCCCTTGCTTCCATCGCCGAAATCCCAGTCGAATGAACTTATCTGACCGGTGGGATCGAGATCCTTTGTACCTGATGCATCGAAATTAATATCGTTGTAGGTCAGTACTTTAATTTTATCGACTTTCAGTTCTATTACTGGTACCTTGTTGGCGACCGATACGTCGAAACTTGAACTGGCTTCCGCATTATCGTTATCGGTAATTGTGAGTGTGACTGTATATGTATCCCTGTTCTGGTACGTATACGTCGCTTCCTCGTCCCAGGAATCCCCGCCCGTTACTCCAAAATCCCAGTGAACGGTCTTGATGTTTCCATCGATATCATAACTTTCGGAAGCCGAGAAGGTGACTTCGTCTCCGGCCCCGATATTGGCGCCTTCATCTTTTCCCTCGTAATCCAGCGTGTATACGAGAATCGGGTCTCTGTTTTCAACCACTATCTCGGTCCAGGCTGTGTTTTCCACATCGCTCGAGTCTGCAACTGTGAGTGTTACGTTGTAGATTCCGTCATCCGTGAAATTGTGGACCACCGTCCGCTCGTTATTTTTATCACCGTCGTCGAAATCCCAGGCGTAACTGGCTAGTTCCCCCTCATGATCGGAAGACCCCCTTGCATCGAAAAGTACGTCCTCATATGTTAGTACCTGGCTTCTGTTCACCGTGAGATCTGAAACAGGTCTTGAGTTAATATAGTACGGGCCGAGGCTTACTATGTTGTCGTCCTCGTTCTTCTCCTCTATATGGTCATCGCTATCCACAATAATAGTAATGGAATGATCGCCTGGAATGGGTTCCTGCCATACCATGTTGAATATTCGTGAAAATCCGGGGCCATTATTCATTCCGAACAGGGTGGTAGTACCTAGGAGGATTTCGTCGGGGGTTCCATGATCCATATAGAATCCAACGTTGATATCCAGCCCTATATAGGTATCCACAAGGTTGAATACCTTCGCGCTGATGGTGACGGGCTCCCCTGCCATTATATCGGGTACCGATAGGCTCACGTCCGATTCCTCCACAGAGAGGTCTCCTTGCCGCAGCTTGATTGTCTTTGCGATGTAGGTTCCATCCGTTTCCACAAGCAAGCCGTGGGAGCCAACATCTTGTTGCGATTCAGGTACGGCTTCGTCAATTTTCGTGTTGTCGTCAATCGTTGGTACTGTGACATTGGCTACAAATTCCCCCCCGATCTCCTGAGTAGAGTAGACCTGATTTGAAAGATCTTCATCAAAACCGATCTGGGAGCTGGGGAAATCGCAAATAACCGGCACATGACTTCCCGGGTGTATGATTCTCATATCACCGGGCCCCACGGTCACACCGCTGGTCGAAACGTCCCAGACCTCAGTATGGGCCTCCATAAGGTCATTGTTGGACTCCTTGACCACCAGGCCCCCTAGGTTCATGTTCTCCATTCTCCACCGAGCAAAGTTCTTGGAATCGGGATGATAATACCACATCTGCTGCCCGCTCCCGTCATCAACTTTCATGGTGGCGTCCACGAGATAACAGTCATCGAAGTTACCGTAAACATGGTTTATTGCAGTGGTGGAATTGCACCAGTAATTGGCAGTTACATCGCTGTCGCTGACTGAAGAGTTCTCCTCGTCCTCCACCCCGAAATTGCCCAACCAATCCGGGACGTCCATTTTGTAATATAGTGAATTATGATAAGAAAAATTCGAGCTCCACTGGTCATAGGTGTATATCGGGAAGTCGTAATCTTCCTCGCCGGGAGATGCTTGCATGGAGTTCTCGGCATCGATCTTCACGGTTCCGCTGAATATACCATATCTCGCGTCCACCTCGAGATGAAGGTCTCGGAAGTCCTGAAGCATGGCGAGATCCGATACCCGGTACCACTGAAAACCTGCAATGGTCGAATCGTCTTCGTTTATTGTGATTGAAACATCGAGGTCCGGTTCCCCGTCGGGGGGATCATCGGTATCGATCTGCATCAGGCCATCGCCCTTGACAACCCCATTCTCGATTGTAACGTTATAAGCGAGTGCCCTGTATCCATTATAACATGTTACGTACTCGATCGCGGTAACACGATAATCCGCCTCGTCGATGAGGTTGAGATAACCGTCCGGGTCCAGCTTTACGTAGGATTCCCTGTGATACCGCCATTTGAAATTGACATCCCAGGCAGGAAGTTCAGCAAAGTTCGACCGGGTAGCCTCTTGAGGATCGGACGATACGTGATCGACAATCAGAACCCTGGCAGGTTCAAAGTTTGTGTTTGGTATGAAGGTCATCAGTGGTACTAATAAAATGAGTAAACTGATGAATATGCAGGATTTTCTGGTCATTATTATCCCTCAATCTGAAGATATTCTAGATACTACAGAGTGCTATTATCTTTATAATATTTATTACTATGTAGGATTTGTGGGGACAAGGTTCTAAGTCGAAGAGCTTGATACCAATTTCCCTTAATATGAGGGAATTAAAATTGTCCACAATTATGTAATATATCATTGCATGTTTGACAACGGGTTGAAGGTTCTTTTCGACAGCTTGACTTAATTCAATTTGTTTTGTCAGGTTGATGTCCCGTGGGCGTCTTCTGTTTGTTTAAAACATGAAAATCTTCTTACAACTCATGGAAATTTTGATTTGTATTGGAAATACGTGAAAATATCTATAAGTTGCAATAGCAGTGACTTTCTCGTCCTTCTTTTTCCATGAATATCATGCCAACATCATTCAAAATCTTTACGTGGTAATTGACTACTATTCGACTGCTCCCGATAAGTTTTGATATATTTGTTTGAGAAACACCGGGATTTTTTTCTATCGTGTTTACAATTCGTCCTTGAATATTTGTCAACACAATTTTCGAAGATTGTTTCTTATCGAATAAACGAAAACGCCGATACATCCCATCCTGATAGGATCGGAGATATTCTTCGCGCTCCAGAACATTTAGATGATGGGCCAGAGTGCCGGTTTTCAGATCCAGATCGTTAAGAATTGCACGAAAATGGATCCCTGGTTTTGACGTGATATGTTCGTATATCCGTTTTCTTGTTATGTGGTCAAGTAACTTTCTTCTTTTAATACGCGTGTAAATACCAACCGAGTACACGGTAAGAAGCAGAATGATCGAAATGCCTCCTAAGAGCAATAATACTTCATGGTGTTCTTCATCTTGCTGTGTTCCTATGGTTTCCTTCGTAATATAAAAACTTGATTCCCTTCGAATGAAGGTACCGTTGGAATCGAGTCCCTCTAGAGTTACAAGATAGTATCCTGGCGGAGCATTTTCCGGTATCTTCCATTCATAATATCCAAGATAATTATCGGAGCTGAATTCAAATTGGTTCGTTCCATACAGGTCATTGGAAAGCGAAAGAGTAGATAAATTTTGAAAACCGTTGCCATAAAAATTAACATTTTTTATTGTCGATCCATCATATGTATCTATGGCTCCCTGGGACCATTGACCAGGTTGATCGGTAATACCAACGTATGGTCTGTTCAATGGTATAGTTGGAATTTCGAAGGACATGTTTGTCAATTCGCCTTTAATGTAACCGGATATGCTCACATTTATGTTATTTCCGTAAATCTCACTTATCAAGAAATGATACAATGTAGTATTTGTCTGGTATCCGTATTTCTCTAAAAGAATATTTGAATTTCCCTCACATCTCCATAGGCTACCGAATTCGTCCTCAGCCTCATAGATTTCGTATGTTACGGTATTCTCCTCTTTTCCCTGGCCATCATTATACATTACGTCTGAAAGTTTCCAGGTATCCTCGGACCAGATCTTTGTTCGTTTCATTCCATTTTGTAATATGCTGAAAGTGATAGGTGCACGATCATAATCATATAAGGCCACCCCGTACCAGATCCCCGGTGCCGCAGGTTCTGCAATTTGAATTCCGATCAAGTCCAATATCTTTTCCTGAACGATAAATTCCTGTACGGCAGATATCGTTGATCCATCATTCTTAACAATGGAAGCTTCGATAGCATAGTGACCGTTTTTATGGGTGTGAAAATAAGGTGCATTGAATATTGCTTGGTATTGCCCGTTCCCGTCCGTTTCCGGAGTTGAGCCGTAGAGGAATTTGATCTCTTTTATATCTATAGGTAGTGACGAAGAAGATAATATGATATCCAACGGAATATTCTTTCCAGGGTTTCCCTGAGCATCCTTCACCTGAATCGATAAGAACACCTCCTGGTTCCTAGCGGGGTTGTTATTAGAGAGGGTTATGCTTATTATCCATGAGGTATCGACCTCATTTCCACCTTGTTGGGACTGGGGACCTCCACCGAGAACATATGTGAAGATCGAGCCAAATATAATGGAGTAAAATATCATGATAGATAGGAACCTAAATACTCTTCGGATGGTACGTTCTCTGAACATGTTATATATCCTATATTCGCATTAATATACGTAAGCATACTTAAACTCATTTGTACAGTTTTTTAACAATCTTTCGTATTGTGACATGGTTCTTGTTCGCCTTCAAAAAATGAAGATATAATATTGCAGCGCCAATCAAGGGAATCGATGCAAATATAAATCCCTCATAATTAAAAAAGAATACCATTCCGGAGGCACATATCAGCGAGAACGAGGGCACAAGAAAGACACACCATTTTCGGTCCATAATTCTTAATGATCGGGTATTTATCAAAAACATCATTCCCACACATAAGACTATTGAACTAAGCCCTGCAATCAAAACGTCTACATGTTGGATCATTATACCAAGCAGAACGTACATGATTACAACAGGCATGAATAAATATGAAACATTCAATTTCCATCTGCCTGCAGGCTGTTTAAATGCATGGTAATAGAACAGAGCAATAATTAAACAAAAGACTAAAAGAGTGGATCCTATTATGAAAATCTTGTTCCAAGGTATTTCTTTCTTTTCTTCTTTTACCTGTACTTTATCCTCATCCGGTGTTGATATTTCAAGCGTTATATCTTCTTTTAATATTGTATTTTCCTTGTCCCATTTGAAATACGAACTTGGATTCGACGATATGAATTCGTCAGGGGTCAAACAGTTATCGGGGATCCTTTTATCATATCTCACGTTCTTCAATTCGATTTCCACGTAGAATTTATCAAGGAAAACGTTCTTGGGAATATAATGGGCATAAAGATCCGTCCCCTGTGCAAGATATGCCACATTCAGTGTGTGTGGTGCATCAACAGCATAAAGAGGAACAATCACCTGATTGGACTTAATGGTTGGATGCCCAATCGGTTCATTATTGACTAAAATAACCAGATCTTCTATGGAACCGGCAGGCAGAGGAATATAAACGGTAATGTTCTCAGTATTATTGAAGACAAAGGCTGCGGAATAATCCAGAATGTATAGGTATTCCATTTCTGCCTTGGAATAGGTCACGTCAATTATTGTGCTGATAACGGTTTCGTTTGGATATATTCCATAAAACAATTCCTGAGCTTGTGTTGGGTAATACTCTTGGATTGTCCGCCAATATTGTTCCCCTTGCTCACCCTGCTGGCCCTGCTGACCTTGATAGCCCTGCCCTTGTCCCTGACCTTGTCCCTGGCCGGTTGGTGTATTCAAGATTTGTTGATTATTACTTCCCGAACCCGCTTCTACTGCAGGTAGCAATATTATAACTATCATCAGAACCAGGAAAATACCAATGATCGAATTATATATATCATGTCGAATTTTCTTTTTCAAATTGGTTTTCGTATCCGTCTTTGCACCTTCGCCATTTTTCGTTCCTTCTTTTCTCCACATTTGGAATTCCTCCTGGAGATATCAATGGCGAGAAGTATACTTAACCTCGTTTGTACGCTTATTTATCTATTATATATTCATATTGGTACACTTACAGGTTGTTTAAGTGTATTGTCGATAAGAAAGTATGAATTCTTATAAGTACCCTGTAATTGAATAACATTAACCAAAAACAAATTCTCAACACTCATCCTCCGCGGAGGAAAATTATTATAAAGCTGGTCGGATTACCCTGAAGCTTGACCATTGCCCGAATGGGGTAGCATGGATATCCTCAGGGCTTGCGGAGCCTTGTACTCGGGTTCGAATCCCGGTTCGGGCACTCAATTTCCATTTACCTGAGATAGAAATTACATATCTGACTTTATTTCTTGCTGTAATGTTCAGTTTTCACGTAACTACCGCCGCACTTGATACATTTTTTTTTAAAATCACTGGTCTGGTAACCGCATTTGCGGCAGTAATAGTCGAAATAGACCTCGTTCGTTACTTTTGGCAAGAACTCTTCAGGTATATCTGGAAGTTTTTTCCCCTTCCCTTTTTTATGTTGAAGCCATAATTTAAAGATGTTCATGCATTCACCAGCTTCTCGGTTTGGCTATTACGTCCAAAATCTGCATATCAAAGAATTTTCGAGAGTTGCATCCCACAATCGATAATACGGTATCCGCCCCTTTTCCGGTTCCGGCTATTGCCAGGACAGGTTTGCCCTGAGGTATCAATCCAGCGTCACAGGCCATCATCACTATCTCGACGCATACTTTTGTCCCCTGGCCGAACAATCTCAGGGTATCCGCTATGATAGTGGTGGGCACAACCGCTCCCGATCTTTTACGATAATGGTCGTTCCAGGAGTGAAAGGGCATGACCGAGGTAAGTATTTTAATCCCTTTTTCCTCGATCTTCTTGTGAACGGAAAGCTCTAGCTCCTGATAATTTTCCTTAATGAATCCCGTGGAATGGGTAACGGCAACAATATTCATTCCTTTTGGGAAGATATCCCCTGCGGCCAGAGCGGTATTGCCCTTGGTTGTAGCCAGCACTATATCTTGGATGTCGTTCTTACGGGAATAATCATCCCCGATTGCTAGAACTTGCGAGGTGCCCATATCGCTTGTGTCAAACATATCAAACACCTAACGGTACAAGAAAGCTAATATAAACTGGATAATAAGTGATTTTCTGATAATTCAGAAATAAATAAAAAAAAGAATGATACAATAGATTCAAATCTTCTTTTCGAGAAAATCGTTCAGTTCGGTGAAATCGATGGACCACGTTCTCTTAATGGGGCCATCGTTAATCATATATGGACAGAAAATACCTTTTTCCTCAAGGAAATCACATAAGCTCTTGGCGGTCTTCCTACAGAGATACCGTCTGAATTGAAAAGTCTCTTTCAGGTGCTTTTCAACGACGGTCTGGATAGTTACGTTATGGTCCATATTATATCTGTCATTAAGCATCTTAGCTGTAGAAGTTACTATCTCATCTTTTGTAGGCATACATTTCCCCCTATAACCTATATGGATTCCGGAACATATATAATTTTCTTAACTTTTTTCTTTTTAAAGATAAATATAAATTATCTTTCTATTTTATTATGTCGGTTGCCTATCAATTTTAGTACTTCAAGGTATTGGAGGCTCGAGAACACACTTTTTCCGAGTATATTTGCCACGTACCAATTCAGGATAATCCGATAATAGGTAAATTTAATATTGTTGAAGACGATTAGGCTGTTCCTCCAATTTCTAATAGAAGGAAACTGGTATAAATGAGATTTGCCGTCATCTGTAACGAGGAGTTCCTTCATTCTCCACAGATCGAAAAAATTGTCGATTATTTCCAGGATCACTCTCATCACAGCCTTGAGATTATGGCAAGGAATAATCTGCATCACCGTAAGCTGAAGGGGATTGGGATATATTTCGTCCTGGGGGGAGACGGTACTTTATTTACCCTCACTCATTATTTGAAGAAAGGATTTATCGTTGGGGTCCATACCTGTCAAGAGAACAGTGTGGGTCATTTCATGGGGCTATCTCTATCGACAGAGACGTTTTCCGGAAAGAACTGCCTCCAAGAAAAAATGGAAGCCATTTTGGAGAATATCGCATCCAATAAAGATTTCGTTAAAAGGTCATTCTCTCAGTATCACCGTCTGAAGGGTAAGATAAAAAAGGCTACGGGAATAAACGTTCCAATAGAAATGGCATTCAACGAATATGCTCTCGGCAACAATCTCTTCGGCCGCCCGTCAAAATATGCTCTTAGCGTACTTTCGGACAATTCGATACCTTCCTCCAAGGAGTGGCAACGTTCCTCAGGTGTTATCTGCTCGACCTTACAGGGGATGAGCGGATGGTCCAAGAACATCCTCACCGGGGAACAGTACAAAAGTCTCATGGATCAATACAATAAAACCCGTAATTCCGAATTCTTTTATCTCGTTAGGGAACCGATGCACAAAATAGAATACAGGATCGGTTTCACAACCCGTCTTACTCTAATATCTGACATGGCAGGGGGTATCGTGTCGCACGACGGGTTCAACGAAGTCCCTTTCGACAGGAACGATGAGGTGGTGGTGGAAGGTTCCCACTATCCACTGAAGCTCTTCAGGAAGGATGTTGATTTTACGGGAATATTGTAGAACATACTTTTATAGTATTAGCGTATAACTAGCTTATCGTAACATGAATTTGTGAATGGGAGATGAAAATATGAACGGAAGGGAAAGAGAATCTGCCCCGTATGACCCACGGCCCGCTTATCCACCACCTCCATCAGCCAGGGAGCAAAAAACACTGTCCAAGCCAACAATGATCCATCGGGAAGGGCGTTTTTCTACGGGGAAGTTCTATGTTATCATGTGCTTTGTTGCCTTTGGCCTTCTACTGATATCCGGAATATTGGGTGGAACTGTTCTTTATTTAGAAGAACCGGACGAAGAGGATTATCGTGATGATGAAAGTAATTATAGATGGGCAGGTGATACCCCCGAAGAGCAAGATGCCAACGAAAAAGCATATAAGGATGCCGGGGAGAGTTATGAGGATTCCAGTCGTAATTTGGGAGCAACCCGGGTCCTCTTTATGAACTGTGGAATTGTAGTTTTAACATTTGGACTCGTTATTGGGGCCATCACAGATAAATCCCTATCAAAGAGAACCAAACTGGGGATGCTGATAGCCGCTGGAATAATAGTCGCATTTTCCCTGGGATCACCCGGACAAGTGACCAATTATTTCTGGAATCCATAAGAAGTCTGATATTGGTTATTGGGATTTCTGTTCTTTTTTTTTCTTCTTTAAATACCCATGGAGACCGAGTCAAAAGCAAATTACGATATTCAAACAGGAGGTTGTGACCATTATTGCGGTACCATGGGCACACATCAGCCCTGTGTCAGTTATTCACTTTGGAAATAAATGATTCCGGTTCGTTCTCGAATATTTTTCACTATATCCTGTGAAAATATCAAAACAAATAGTGGAATTTAAGGGTATATTAATATTCTGACTGCTCATTATTACAAAAATAATATGTATATATTATGTCCTTCATATCTGCTTACCATGGTATTCAACATAAACATAGTGGAAAATGCTCCCATTTCAAAAGAAGCAACACTGGATAACGCCCTGAAGATGTTCTTGACACAGATCGGTTATCTTAAAAGGGAGAAGGATACGGACACACCAATTAATCTTTTCAAATGTTTTATCCTCATGCCCGACAGGTTCTGGACAGTTGAAGAACTTATTACCTATCTAAACACAACTCGCCCAACTCTCTACAATCACCTGAATAAACTCAAGTCTATGGACCTTGTAGAAAGCCAGGTTACCGAGATAGAGGGTTTCGCTAACAAGAAAAAGGTATATCAACTACGTTCTGGGAACCTCGAGCGAGCTTGGCATTTCGTGGAATTCCACATTGAAGATTCTCTAAAAAATTACAACAAAACAGTATCCAGCATATGGACCATTGCAAAGAAGGAAAGAAAAGAAATGGCCCTCTCAGATGAGAAATAGAATTTTTTCAACGTAGGTGAGATATTGAAGATATTTTCGGACCTGAAAGCAATTTTCATATTGTCATTAATTATAATGGCTTCGTCAGCTTCCGCTTTCCCCGCTTACGAAGCGGGAGGGGGCAGAAGCACGGATGGAGCGACCCGGGGGGCTTCATCTCTGGTGCTCGAAAGACCAAGGCTTGCCCTGCCGGCCATAAGGACTCCCGGTGAAGTTTTCGAGGTATGGTTCAGGGGCGAGGGTATCGAGCACAATTCGGTCTTCAATGTCACCATCATCGGGGATGGGGCCACCTATTCTCTCAAGATTATGAATTTAACGGGAGAGGCCGGCCGATGGATATTATTAGTAGGATTATCCAATGGCACACTAATCGATCTCTACGATATAAGGGTGAATGTGGACACCCAGGAGCAGTATCAGGTGAATGCGGTTTCTGTTGTAAGTGAATACAAAAACAGGTTCAAGTTCGTCCAAATGTCAGATATACACATAGATGAGAAGAACTCGGTGGCGAATTTCCGGAAAGCCGTCCGGGAGATCAACCTGATAAACCCGGAACTGGTTATCATTACCGGTGATAGTTACGATGCGGACCCCACCGGTTCCGGCACACCGGACCAGCAACAGGCAGAGATGTTCATCGATCTTTGCAAGGGTTTCAAAGTCCCGGTCTATGTAGTGACGGGTAACCACGAATACAGTTATCGAAACGCGGAAGGGATAAATATCTACCGTAACACCATAAATCCCCTGCTGGATTACACGTTCAATTACGGGACCCATCATTTCATTGGTCTGAATTGCGGTCACTGGCAGGTGCTGTACGGGGCCGTCCCTCATCCCGATAACAAGGTGGAAAGTTTCACCGACGAGCAAATGGAATGGATAACAGATGACCTGACGGAACACGAGAACGATACAATGAAACTTATCTTTATGCATGCGCCCCTGAAGACCAATAATGGCAAGGATACGCCCATGTGGCGCGTGGAGGACATGGAGAACCTGATGATAGAGAAGGACGTCAAGGCATTCATTGCCGGCCACACCCATAGAGACGAGATAATTGATGTGAACGGAAATGTACTGAGTGGTGACTGGCAGGCCCCGGACTATCCACTTGTGATCCACACTGCCACTGGTGGGGCGAAGGAAACAGTGGAGGAATGCAGCTATCGTGTTTTCATGGTCAACAACGATACATTCGACTATTATACGTATGACGACGACGGCGATGGGGTGAGAAGTGCCATTGCTTCCACCCCTACTGGTTATATCGATGTGGAGATAAACGGGCCCAATGACGGCAGCCGGGTTTCAGCTGAATTTACCGTAACGAACAACCAGTATGAGGACATCGAAGACGGAAGGGTGATACTTAAACTGGCGACACCCCCTAAAGGGATCGACTACTGCGTGAATGACGGTGACGTGATCAACGTTTATGACACCGAGGACGGTCAGATTGTTCATGTCCAGGTGTCTGTCCCTCGAATCTCGCAGAAGACCTTTACCGTCTTTCAAATGGACATCACGCCCCCATCCATTTTAAAGGTCTATTCCAAATACGATAATAATCTCTCAGGCATATATGAAAGGGGCAGTGAAGTGGAGATCATCGTACAGGAAAGAAATCTGGAAACGGGACTCTATGGTTCATTATCAATAGGAGATGAAGAAGATCAAACGGTGATAAATAACGCTGCCCTCATGGATTCGGGGGGAGGGCGATATACCTACCTTTGGGATACAGAAGACGTTGTTCCAGGGAAGAATTACCGGGTCTTTATCTTTTTAGAGGACAATGCAGGTAACTTTGACCGTAGCAAGGAATTCAACTCAGCTCACAACATTACCATAGTGGATACGATCCCACCCGAGATAAAAAGGGTTAGCTCCGGAATGAATGGTGATAATGATAATATGTATTCCATCGGATCAGTTGTACGGATCTCAGTGGAAGAGGCAAATGACGAGGAAGATCTCAGCGGTAATGTTATTATCGCCCGTTCTGGAAATCAGACCGTATACAACAGTTCATTTCCCCTTACCGAGGAAGGTGGCGGGTATTATTATTTCCTGTGGGATACCATCGGTTTACCGGATGGAAAATATCTGGTGGAAACACAACTTGTGGATGAATGGGGGAACCGGGACGATGGTTTATGGCCATCAGCAGATCTCATAATCCAATTGGTAGATGATTTTCCTCCTGTTGTGGCTTCAGTTGAGTCTATGGTAGAAATGGACGGAGCCGTTGATAATGATGGTGAATATCCACTGGGAAGGCTTGTACATTTCCAAGTGAAAGAGTCCAATGATGAAGAAAACCTTTCTGGGGAACTTATCATTTCACGGGAGGATGATGGAACCGTAATGGCAGTAATACCCCTTGAGGGAATTCCGGGATTACCGGGCTCGTACGGTGCGGATTGGAATAGTTATGGTGTTAATATTGGTATCTTTCACGTAGACTCGAAATTGTGGGACCACTCAGGTAACATGGATTCCGATGGCAGTCCCGGCAAACCGGATCATACTTTCAAGCTTATTGACCAGGAAAAGCCAAGAATTCTTGAAACGATTCCCCTGGACGACGAAATTGATATTCCCATTTCTTCCAAGATCACCCTAATATTTTCGGAACCAATTGTGTACGACCGCTTACAGATAGCTGTGAGGATCGAAGATCTTTATTTTAATGAGATCCCATTCCATGTAGAATGGTTCGAGATAAATTCAACCGCCTTACTAATCCCTGACCATTTCCTTTCGTATTACAGTACCTACGCATTGATACTGACCGACAAGATCACAGACCGGGCGGGGAATCGCTTGAATCAAGAGAGGGTCATAAGGTTCACTACATTAGCCTTTTCGCCAGGAGAGAAGATCGATGGAAGATATTCTCTTTTTCCCCCTCCGAGAAAGCTGTTTTTAGAACCTGATGACTTAACCAATTTCAGTATCTATCTCGTCAACCCGGAAACCCGTGAACTCCCTTTGCATTATTCATGGTACCTAAACGGCCTACAGTTAGATAGCGGGCCGAACGCTTCCCAATATCTCCTGAACGCTACGGATCTTTCAATGGAAAACAGCTATGAGCTGGAAGTGCGGGTGACAGGCGAAAAGGTAGAAATATCCGATTACTGGGTTATCCAGGTCAGAGAGGATGAAAACGATGATGTTGGAATGAGTCATGGTGACACTTATAGTGCGACTACACTGAAATGGGCATACGGAGCTGGAATATTCGTTGTTTTCCTGGGTTTTTTCCTGATAGTCCTGTATTTATATCTGAGACGACGCAAGCAAAGCATGATGCTTGAGAACGAGCTAAGGTTACATATATTCAATGAGAACGAGGCCATGGACGACGGGGAGGAGGAGGGAGACGTGGAGGGGGACGTGGATGAGCATTCCCGTGAGAAAAGAAAAAAGCGTGGTGGAATAAAACGGATACGGACATCACTTGATAGCTCGTCACATGTCAAAAATAAAAGCACGATAGGGAAATCTAAACGTAAAAGGAAATCGTTAGAGATGGTTGGTAAAACTCCCATTGTCGAGATTTTACCCCCCACTATCGGCTGGCCCGCTTCCGGAGCGAGGGACCAGTTTCAACCGGGAACCCACCTGGATGTTGAGATCATCGATATAGAGCCCCTTTTAAAACAAGATTATGAGTTATCAGAGGAATCTGGAAGGTCTATAGAGGATACTCCGGAAAATCTCAGAGATATCGTTGACGAATTTATCCGAGACATACAAAAATGAGGATTTACAAGGATGTGGACGAATGAAACGTATATTTACTTTGTTGCTGGTATTATCAATGCTTTTTAGCGGGATCGTCATACCTGCCGCTACGAAAATGGTGGGACGGCCGGAGATTTATTCTGATCGAGATTTAAGCACGAGTCATATCGAAGAAGGTGTTGAGTCTGTAATTACTAAAACGCAAGGCACAAAAGGCCTCGCCCGAAGCAATGAGGCAGCGGGATGGTTCCAGAGTACTGAGGACGAGTTATCCTCAAGCACCCCCAGCGGCGTCACATTAGTGGGACACGGAACCGACGCCAGGGTGAATCTTACAGGGATCACGAGTTCCGGGTGGACGGAAATGCTCCCCCAGACCAAACCTATGGCCCGTTACGGTCACAGGATGGTATACGATACCGCTGAGAAGAGAACCGTCTTGTTCGGAGGCCGCACAAGCAACGGGCAGAGCAGCTCGGAGACCTGGGTCTTCGATGCTAGAACCAACCGTTGGGCCAAGGCACAACCTCCTTCCTCTCCACCAGTACGGTATCATCATGCAATGGCATATGACGAAAAGAACAATAAAACCGTTCTTTTCGGTGGATACTGGGTGTCTCCGGAGACATGGCTCTATGACGCACGGGACAATTTATGGACGCGGCAGTATCCCCAACAGTCACCCCCCAGACTCTACGGTCATTCAATGGTCTATGACAGCACAAATGGCAAGATAGTATTATTTGGCGGCAGGACATATTCGGGGGGTTGGAAACTTAAGAACGACACATGGGCATACGACCTTAACGAGAATACGTGGACGAAGATGTCTCCACCCGTATCCCCTGCAGTCAGGTATTTTCAAGATATGGTCTACGATCCAGTCAATAACCGTGTAGTGATGTTCGGTGGTGTCGCTGGATCTGCTTTTCGCGACACTTGGCTCTACGATGTTGCCAACGACCGCTGGACGGAGATATTCCCTGCTCAGCGCCCCTCGGCTCGGTATTATCATGGCATGGTATACGACCATGAAGATCATTCAACGATATTATATGGGGGTTACCCGTATGATTGGGACGTATGGTTGCTGGACATATCGGCTAACACTTGGCTGAGACAAACCTACGTAGAACGCCCGCCATTAAGATACGTCCACGATATGGCGTATGACCGCGATAATCGAAAGGTGGTGATGTTTGGAGGCTATCAAAGCTACAAGGATGATACCTGGGTATACGATCAATACCGGTATAAAGCTACCGGGACCCTGACCTCACCCCTGATCACTCTTCCGGAGAACGCTCGCTGGGATCGTCTTTCCGTGAAGAAAACTGAGCTACCGTATACATACGTCAATATAACAGTAATAAATGCTCTAAGCTCGACCCCGGTGGCGGGTCTAATGGAACTTCCCGATTACCATATAAATATCTCGTCTCTGAATGATATGGGCATCTCCAGGGTTCGCATTAGAGCTTCCTTTACGGGAAATGGTGCTTCCACACCTTCGTTGAGCTGCTGGGGTCTTCAGTGGAATAAGGATAATGAGTGGAATGATGCTTTTATTGGTGACCATAATTTACGAAGCACCCCCGTTGCTGATAACGACACTAGTGCAATGTGGGATTTCGATGAGGGTAATGGTCAAATCCTGATTGACGGCTCCTCAAGTGGGAATGACGGGCTTCTCGGTGGTGGTGGGAATGCAGAACCCAGCGATCCAACATGGCGAGCCGGAAAGTTCGGGAAAGCATTGCATTTCGACGGTAGGGACGACTATATATGGGTTGAGAAGACCGATTCATTGAAACCCGACGATTCCATAGGTATTGAGGCGTGGTTCCGCGTTGATTCCATGCAAAAGGATGCCGCTCTTCTAGGAGGTAGGGAGAACGGTGATTACGCGGTACATGTATTGAAGAACAGTACCCTAAAGGTTCTGTTATCCACTATAAATCTGGAACCTGACCAGTACAATACGTTATATTCCCGCTCATTGCTTATACCGAATAGATGGTATCACATGGTGCTTTTCTTCGATAGGCCTGATATGGTATTGTATCTCAACGGGCGAGAGGAAGCAAGGCTCACCGTGGACTTTCCCATTAGGCACTCCAACGTTCCACTGTTCGTGGGTGCCGAGGTGGGTTCGTCCTATTTTCCCTATACGCCCGCTCGTTTCTTTCACGGGACCATCGATCTGGTCCGTATCACCAGAGTTCCAAGGAACTCCAATGATATATTCCTCGATGCGAGAGGTGGTCTATCCATGGAGAGCGGCAATGCCCGCATATTACCAAACGCCCCTTCGCCCTCAACCGAAACAGTTCTTCTATACAGTCTGGATGAGCAAAAAGGACACGTGATTCGCGACAAGGGACGGAATGGAATTTTCGGCCTTCTCCACGGGGATCGAAGATCCACTTCGGGATTGTTCGGCAGCGCAATGGAGTTCAACGGTTCCGGGCCAACCTTGGAGATAAGGGATTCTGTTCAACTGCATCTCACCGAAGCCACCTATGAGTTCCGGATCAAACGGCACCAGCAGGGTAATCCCGGTATTCTTTTTTCGGAGTACGGGGAGACCGGAGAGATAAATGAGGCGGGATACATCGATCCTTCCGGTATCGTTAGATACGTGTTCGACAACGGCACTTCCGAGATAGAAACCGGCGTTGGTATCATGGAGAACCAATGGGTTCATGTCGCCTTCACCCGCTCGGGTTCATTAGCAAGCATCTACGTGGATGGCTCATTGAAGATCAGCGGCTCCTATTCGGGTTTCGATCCGTACTGTAGCGAACCGCTATTCCTGGGAGCAAATTCCACAGGAGCGAACGGTTTCAATGGCCTTATTGACGAGGTATTGATATCAAGAAATGCTTTATCATCACGGACCATAAAAGAACATGCATCCCTTTTCCTTTCGGAAGCTGCTTTTAGGTCAAGGGATGTAACCCTCCCGTTTTCGGGTGCTGGGCGTCGTTCCAGCGAAATGCCTGACAACGTGTGGGACAGTTTCGAGATCAACTGCGACGTTCCCGACGGAAGCTATCTGAACATTACAATTCACGATAACCGTACTGGTAATATACTTATGGATATCTCCCCAAATTCCAGTTCTCAGACACTAGACCTTACGGGAATTAACGTCCTTATGCACCCTGGCATTTATCTGGAGGCTCACCTTTCCGGTCCCGGGAGCGCGTCACCGATAATCAACGATTGGAAGATTAACTGGACAGGTGTCGAATCACCTAAGTTAATAAAAACAATATCGGAATCCTTTTTTCTCACAGAAGACACCCCCGAGCCAGCTATAATCGATGTTTCGATGTACTTTTATGACGCTTATTCGGACATTATGAATTCAAATTATTCGGTGGAATCGATCCCCGAGGAGGCCGAAATGAATTTCTCCTTCAACGGATCTTTACTGGGTATTGATTCTCTAGGAGAAAACTGGACCGGAACCCCCCTGGTAGTAGTGAACTGTACGAATCTCTACGGCCGCTCCATATCGAGTAACCAGTTCGACATAACTGTTGTCAACGTTGATGACGGGCCCGTCTGGTCCAACGCACCCCCTTCAATCCAGATAGCCGAGGACGAAAACGCAACCTACGAGTCGTTTTTCTCGAATTACGTATTCGATACCGAGGAGAATATACTTATGTACTCCGTGGTTAGCGATAATGAGAACATTTCCGCAGAACTTTTGGAGCCCGATACGCTGGTGATCGCAGGGGCAAGTAATTATTACGGTTCAGGAAATATTACAGCCACTGTTTTCGAAAAGTCCTTACCCTCCCTGAAATCCAATATTACAATCCCCGTGAACGTGACTCCGGTAAACGACCCGCCCTTGACTGTGCTTACTACTCCTTCCAAACATTCTATGCAAACCTCCACCGATGTTGAGTTTGTATGGGATTTTTATGACGTTGATAACGAGCCTGGAGATGTCTACTTTGACTTTTATCTGTCAAAGACCTTTCCCGTGCTTCTGTATCTCTCTGACATAACCAACACCACGGTGAAGGTGAGTGATCTTGATGACGATTCCACTTACTTCTGGAAGGTTGTTCCCAGGGACGATACCGAAATTGGATCCTGCTCCAATGGCACGTGGAGTTTCAACATCAATACCACGGTTCTATTTCCCGAGACCAACCTGCAGGCACCACTGAATGGCTCCATCCTAAACCTCACTGAGGCTAATCTCTCATGGGAAGGGATTAATCCAACCCAGGACGAAGTTAGCTATGAAGTCTATTTTGGAGATTCTCCAGGTAACCTAACGATGCTTAATATAACTGAAAATACATGGATCATGATGGAGGGACTCGAAGATAACACCACTTACTACTGGAAGGTTGTCCCTGTTACCGGGATCCTCGAGGGTTTATGCAATTCCGGTATTTGGGAGTTCCTAATAAATACTTCGTTCGTCGCCATATATGATCTGAAACTGGAAATGGACGCCATTCTGATCAACATCACACAGGGAGATAACGCCACTTTCAATATTTCTCTCGCTAACCTGGGGAATTTGCCCATCAAAGTACAATTAAAAGCACTGGGTGATCTTGCTTCTTATGTAAATATGGTTGAAGAAGTAACCCTTCCGGCAGGGACTCGGATCACTGTGAAGGCTGTGATCTCCGGTACGCTTATTCTTGCTCCGAACACATATGGCATCATAATCCGGATAAGTTATCCTGGTGGCATCAAGGAAAATTCGACAACGGTAGTTATAAGTTCTGCTTATGAGGAAGATACTGCACCTGAACGATTGATCTCTCAATCCCAGGTAATGTGGCTGTGGATAACAGTTGCAGGTCTGGCACTGGTTGTGATCGGATTTATTATCTTCGTAATTAGGAAAAAGAAAGTCGAGGAAAGGGATCGAAAGAAACAACTCGAACTGGACCTCCTCGAAGCTGAGATCATACCACCCCCGCCACCGCCACCCCTGCCGCCGATGCAAAATTTGCAGGCCCTACCGCAGTATGCGGGAAATTTCGGATACAGACAGGAGAAACCTCAATTGGCTAGACAATCTTACTCACCCACGGAACTGGGAGAGCCCAAACAACTTACATCTACCGCGGGAGTGCGGCCACAACCATCCGCTGAGTACATTCCACCTCCGCCGGTAACAGGAGGGGCGGCTCCGGCGCCATCAGTGGTGCTGCCTAACCTTGAAGGAGAGCAGGTACCGCCTCCACCTATGAAGGCGTTACCACCCGCCCCTTCATCTGCTGTACAGGTCCCAAGGATCTATGCACCGCCTCCCGTCGCTCCAACCCCTCCTATTCCAGTTGAGGAACCGGGTCCCGTGGCGCCTGTCCCGGTATCTCAAAATTCGAAAAAATATTCGTTTTCACGTCCTTCCGGTAGGAAAACCCCACCTGTGGTTGGAACTCACTCAGGGATTCCGTCCGTGGAGACAAAAAATGTGGATACCTCTCCCCCCGTGGTTGGAACACCCTCCGAGGTTCCGTCCATGGAGATGAAAAATGTGGAAGCCGCTGTCCCCGTGGTTGATACGCCTTCTGCCAGGCTGAATATGGACATAACAAATGTGGATACCCCTCAGCCCGCGGTTGATAAACCCGTAGATGGCCCATCTATAGAAAAGAAGAGTATAGATACCTCTACATCTGGAGAAGAGAACACTCTGGATGCACTGTCTAGACTTCTAGGTGACATGCCTTCTACCTTACCCCAGGAGAACACTGGTAAATCCGCTCAATCTAAAGGAAAGTAGATCCTGATTTTCTTATCTACAATAGTTTAGTTGGATTATAACAGCAGGCTGGAACAATGAAGCAGATCATCGCAGTGCTTATTACTTTCATGATTTTGATGTCCGGACTTACGACTGGGATTATTATGGGACGGGAAAATAACTTAGGAAACAAGCAAGATGCATCCATAGAAGTACAGTCCCCTACGGGTTCTGAACTAATTGAACCGGAATCCAGTAATCGTTTTAGTTCTCTTGAGCGCAGCGAGGATACCGAGATCGGGGGATGGTTTGCAGGTTCATATGATGATCTAACCCGATGCACTCCAAACGGGATTTCCATATATGGTATTGGACCGGATGCACGTGCAAACCTTTCAAATATCGATGTCGAAGGTTGGACCGAGATCATTCCCCCCGATTCACCAGACGGCCGTCATGGACAAAAGATGGTGTACGATCTTAAAAACGAAAAGGTTGTAATGTTCGGAGGCCAGACTGCTCAAGGTTACACATCTCAAACGTGGCTTTATGATACTTCAAATAATCAATGGACCCAGGTTTTCCCGTCTCCAACCCCTTCGGGGCGGATCTATCCAGGCATGGCCTTCGACAGCAAGAACGGCAAGGTAGTGCTGTTCGGCGGTTACTATTATATGAGCGACACGTGGACCTACGACACTGAGACGAACAAGTGGGAAAGAGGCCAGCCAGGCATCCACCCTCCCCGGATGTACGCCCCAGCAATGGCATACGACCCGGTAAGCGAGTTGGTGGTGCTTTTTGGGGGCCGGATCCTTCCCGGAGGACGCTTATCCAATGACACGTGGGTATACGATACAGCAAAGGATGAATGGACCAAAAGAACACCTGCCTCGGCTCCTTCACCCAGATATCATCACGAAATGGTTTACGATCCGGTCACCAACACCATGATCATGTTCGGCGGGGCCGGAGGGGGTTACCAGAACGATTCGTGGAGCTATGATGTGGCCAATGATGAATGGACCAAACTTCTTCAAAGTGGCTTTCCCGGTAACCCACCCCGAAGATATGCCCATACAATGGTATATGATACCGAGGTCCACAAGGTAGTATTATATGGCGGGTATCACTACGATGGGAACGCGTGGTTGTTTGATACCAGTGTGAACGAATGGAGCCGGACCAGCTACCAGGGCCGTCCACCTGCACGGTCGGCCACTGGGATGACCTATGACAGCATAAATCTGAAAACGGTGATGTTCGGGGGCTATCCGAACTACAAGAAAGATACTTGGCTCTACGATCATATGAGATATGTTCCTCAGGGAACTCTGACCTCGCCGGTTATAACGTTACCGGATGGGCACCAATGGGACCTGATATCAATTGAAAAGTACGAGAGACCGGGAACTTACCTGAACCTTTCCGTGATCGATGCCATTACGAGTTTACCCGTTACCGGTTTTGATAAGATATCAGCTTACAGTCACGATATTTCCGGTTTAAATGGATTGGATATAAGCAGCATACGACTTAGGGCTGTCTTCAAGGGATCTGTGGACATGACTCCCATTCTTAGCTCGTTTGGGGTTCAGTGGAACAAGGAAGGCGAGTGGTACGACGGGTTCGTAGGTGATAGTAAAATACTCGGTGCTTTACCGGTTGACAATGGCACAAGCGCCCTTTGGCGTTTCGACGAAGATAGCGGACAGACCCTTCCTGACATGTCCCCTAACGGGAACTTGGGACTGCTTGGTGGTGGCCACAATATCGAACCTGGTGACCCGACCTGGGTGGACAGCAGGTTGGACGGCGGCCTCAGATTCGACGGTATGGATGATTATGTCTGGGTTGAAAAGGATGAGACCCTGAGATCAGATAATACATTTTCTATCGAGGCTTGGTTCAAACCAGATAAGCTTAATCATGGACCAAGTTCGATACTTGGGACAAGGGCAAATGGGGATTATTCCATACAGGTCACGGAAAACGGGAGCATTAAAGCGTATCTGGCAACCATCGACAAGGAGAATGATCAGTACAATGTACTGGTTTCCCGATCCGTAATCGCAGTGGGCCGCTGGAGTCATGTTGCCCTGGTATTCAACAGGCCCGACATGCTCCTATATGTCAACGGCGTTGAGGAGGATCGGCTGATCGTGGATTTTCCTATTAGACATTCCACGGTCCCACTATTTCTTGGGGCCGAAGTCGGATCTTCTCATTTTCCGTACGAGCCAGCAAACTTCTTTTGCGGTATAATCGACGAGATACGCATTTCAGGGATTTCAAGAAGCTCCCATGAATTATCCCTCGCCGCGAGAGCGGGTGTTTCTCTTGACAACGGCCGGGCAGAGATCGCTCTCAACTCCCCTGCTGTAACAACCGGCACGGTTCTCCTGTATCGTTTCGAGAAAGGGATCGGACGGGTGGTTAGAGATCACAGCCCGAACGGCATTTTTGGATCGCGAAAAGGTGGCACCATTTCAGCTACCGGTATATTTGGAAATGCACTGGACCTCAACGGGTCGGGTGAGTATATCCGAATAAGTGATAGCAATAAGATACATCTCGTAAACGCCACCTATGAATTCTGGTTGAAATATCGCCAAACAGCTAGTATCAAGTATCTGTTTTCGGAGGAAAAAACGGGAGGACCCGGGTCCAACGAGCAGGGATTCATTGATGAGGCCGGTCGTATTCATTATACCTTCGACAACAATACCTACGACATAAGCAGCAGTGATATCGTTCCACCGGATAAATGGATGCATATTGCACTGGTTCGAGCGGGGAATACGGCACGAATTTATATAAATGGTAGTGAAAAGGGCACCGGGCAGTTTTCCGGATTCATATACAATGACACATCTCCCTTGATAATTTGTGCGAATAAATCGGGAAAGAGGAGTTTCGATGGTGAAATGGACGATATGGCAATTCTGAATGAGGCACTTTCTTCAGGAGAGATCCGATCACATGCAATGAATCTCAAAAACCAAGCCACTTTCCGATCAGTGGAGCTGGAACTTCCGGAGAGGAATCCTTCCGGGTCGGTCAACAAGATATGGAATTCTTTTCAGATGGACTGTGAAGTTCCCTGGAACTCACAGATCAAACTAAGTATTCATGATAATGTCACGGGTGAAACACTTGTTGAACTTTTTCCGAATTCTACTTCGATCTCGGCTGACCTCACTGTGATAAATGCCCTTGAGCACCCTGGGATATATATACAGGCAAATCTCGGTCAGAACAACACCAGCTCACCTGTAATTTTTGGATGGAAAGTGAATTGGACGGACGTGAGATCACCCCGCCTGATTGAGAATATCTCGGAACTGGTACCAGTGGCGGAGGATACGAAAACAAAGAATCTAATCAATCTTTCAGCTCATTTCCATGATCCTTATTCCGATGTCAAACTCCCGATTTATAAGGTGGAATTTAATTCGGAGCTTGAAAACTTCACAATTGCGTTCAACGGATCGGCTATGGACGTTGTCCATATCACGGAAAACTGGACGGGAACCGTTTCCATGATCGTTAATTGCACCAACCTTTACGGACGCTCATCCTCGAGTAACCTGTTCAACATAGTGGTTACCAACGTTGACGATGCGCCAAACTGGATCAGTATACCACCTGATATTGTACTCCGAGAGGACGAAATAATGGTCCTCGATAATTATCTTCTACAGTATATCATAGATATCGAAAACGACACACTGGATTTCGAAGTGAACTGTACGAATTCAAATATCTCCGTTGACACCGGAGAAAACGGCACCTTAATTGTGAGGGGTTCAGAGGATTATTATGGGGAGGGGATCATTCTGGTCACTGCGAGCGAAACAGAAGCTGCAGCCCTGAATTCCATGGTTTCAATTTCCGTTTCGATTCTTCCCGTGAACGACCCTCCCGAAGCAGAATTGATCACTCCTAGGAACAATGTAACCCTTACCTCAACAGTGGTTGATTTTGTATGGGACGTATTTGATGTTGACAGTGGTCCAGGAAATATCACTTATGATTTCTATCTATCCAAAACCTTTCCTCCGCTTGTTTACCTCTCGGATATTCGTGACCTCTCTATAAACATTGATAATCTTGATGACGGCTCCAGGTATTACTGGAAAGTGGTACCCCAAGACGGAGTGGAACGGGGATCATGCCTCAACGGAACCCACAGTTTCGAGATAAATACCACTGTATTATTTCCAGAGGCCGAACTCAAGTATCCACTGGACGGGTCCATAATCAACCAAACCTCTTTCAATCTATCGTGGACAAGCAATAATCCAACCGGCGACACTCTCTATCATCGAGTATATCTTGGAAAATCCATCGATAACGTAACCGAGATTGCTCTAACGCAGTATTCCCGTCTACTCATTGAGAACCTATCTAACAATGAGACGTATTTTTGGAAGGTCATTCCTCTTGCGGGACCCACGGAAGGCTCGTGCATAAGCGGTTTGTGGTCGTTCAGAATTAATACTTCTTTTGAGGCAGTATATAATCTTAGCGTCTCCATACTCACCTCTCAGGTGTCACTTCAGCAGGGCAATAACATATCATTCAATATCGCATTGAAAAACGGCGGGAACGTGCCTTTATTGGCTTCCCTATGGGTCACGGGCCCACTTTCCATTTATGTGTCCATGGAAGAAAACATCTTTCTGTCCGTTGGGGAAATTGTAAATGTAACGGTTCATCTGTCCAATACATTGATCCTGGAACCAAAGGATTACGAGATGGGCATTTCAGTAAATAGTTCTGCGGGAATCGAAAATCTAAGGGTCATTGTAACCGTTTTATCCGGCTCAAGTGGTTCCGGTGATCAGACCAGGGGAAGCGGAACTGAAGTGATGTGGCTGTGGATAGCCATCGTATCGCTTTGTATGATAATTCTGTGTTTTATCATATTCTTGATCCGAAAAAAGAAGATGGACAAGCATCGAAAAGGTGAAGAACTGGAGCTCCTTGAAGCAGAGATCGTCCTTCCAACTCCACCCCCTCCGCCGTCACCCACTGCTGAAGGCTTCCAAGCCCTCCCACAATACGCAGGGAAATTCGGATACGGAAGTGGACCCTCGCCTCAATTGGGGACTCAATCCTACATTCCCACAGACGGTCAGATACCAAAACAGCTTCCAGCCGCCGAGGTACCACCATCCGATTATATTCCTCCACCCCTTCCAGGCGGGGCGCTATCTTCTGCTCCTGCACCTTCAGTATTTATGCCCAATATACCGGGAAGGGAGGATCCATCCGATATTTTGATGAAATTACCACCTGCGCCCATATCGAGAGTTCAGGTCCCAAGAATTCATGCTCCCACTACAGTATCCCCACCGCCCCCCATTTCCCCAGATACATCGGCCCCCATTGGTCAACCTGGACTCGTGGGTATTAACCCCGAGTCTACCACGGTAGTAACTCAACCAGACCCTGTCAACACGGAACCACCTACGGTTCACCCGGGAGATCAGATACCTCATCAAGGGGAGAACCCGCTCGACAATCTAACAAGACTCCTCTCTAAAATGCCCTCGACCCTCGATCAACCCAAGCCGCCGGGACAGGCTCCCGGCCCTTAATCCTTTGACCTTCTGCGCATTAAATGATACTGGTTTTGGACAATGAGCGCCCGGCACAGCTTCATTCTTGATAGTAATCGGAGTCGGAATGTGTAAAGTAATAGTCGGCATAGTTTATTCCACGTCTTGCTATCATAGATTTTGGATTTATTTCAAGAGCCTTTTTGAACAGCTCATAGGCTTCCTCAAAACGGTTCAAGCTCTCCAAAGCTGTTCCTTTCCTCACCATTGCCTCGTCACTACTGGGACTAGCTTCCAGGGCTTTTGAATAAACATCTAGAGCCTCGTCCATTCGACCCAGATCTGCCAGAGCCTGACCGTATTTGATGAATGATTTTGCATCCTGTCGCTTCAATGCATCTTTTTCGATTTTTGATAGTTGTTTTGTTGACCTCGTGACACGATTCTGTGACCGTACAAAACCCTTCTGTGCGGATTCATTATCCGACCAGAATTCGTAGGATTTTTTATAGTACGTCATGGCTTTTGTGTTGTTCCCAAAGAAATTGTGCAGCCTGCCTTTGAATTCAAACAGGTTGGAATCCATCCTTGCGATCCGCGTGTGAAATTCGTCTGCCTTTTTGGTCTCGCCACGTTCCCTCAGGACGGATGATAGTTTCTCGTAAACTTCTCTCGAGTCAACAGGGCGGTAGAAATAGGTCTCGATCTCAAGAACTTTTTCTTCAATGATTTTCATTAGTTCATCTTGCTCGGAGTCTGATAATTCTTTGACGTCACACAATACCTTAAGAAGAAGAGATATATTATTATTCATGTTCATTGCCACATCCAGATTCTCAAGCTCTTTTCGTTCGTTCATGTTTACACCACACAGCCGTCCGATCACAGAACGGATCTAAAGAAGCGCCAAATATAAAACAATAGTGATTATATATTTTTCGGAAGTATTGCATTAAAAAAAATGTGTAAATTGAAGCATTTAATAATAAAAAAAATAAAAAGAAGGAAGGGTGATTGAATAAAACCCTTCCATATCGTCGTCTACATCCCCATTCCGCCCATTCCGCCCATACCGCCCATGCCACCCATTCCGCCCATACCACCCATGGGGGGTGCATCTTTCTCGGGTTTCTCCACTATGGCAACTTCGCTTGTTAGAAGCATCCCGGCAGCGGAAATTGCGTTCTCCACAGCCAATCTCACTACTTTTGTGGGGTCTATGACACCAGATTTTACAAGGTCTCCGTATTCCATTGTGGCAGCGTTGAAACCGAAATTCCCTGTTTTTTCCAGTATCTTTTCCACCACTATATCACCGTTTATACCTGCATTGTTAGCTATCCAGCGTGTAGAGCCTCGCAGCGAGTTTGCGATTATGATCGCACCCTGTTTCTCCTCACCATTTAGATCAAGTGCATTGACTGTTTCAATACAACGCAAAAGCGCCACACCTCCACCTGCCACAACACCTTCCTCGGTAGCTGCTCTCGTGGCGCAAAGTGCATCGTCCACGCGGTCCTTTTTCTCCTTCATCTCGGTCTCTGTCGCAGCGCCCACTCTTATTACGGCCACTCCTCCCGAAAGCTTCGCCAGACGTTCTTTAAGTTTCTTTGCATCATAGTCCGAGGAAGTATTCTCGATTTGGACCTTTATCTGGTTAATCCTACCGGCTATCTCGGTCTTCGAGCCGGCGCCGCCAACTATGGTAGTATTGTCCTTAGTCACAACCACCCTTTTCGCGTTGCCAAGATCCTCCAGTTCCGCGCTTTCAAGCTTTCTTCCCGTTTCTTCGCTGATGACCGTTCCACCTGTCAACCTGGCAATATCCTCCAACATGGCTTTTCTGTTATCACCGAAACCTGGTGCCTTGACCGCGCATGTATTAAGCATTCCCCTCAGTTTGTTAAGTACAAGGGTCGCCATGGCATCTCCCTCAAGGTCTTCCGTAATTATAAGAAATGGTTTACCGGTCTGGGCCATCTTTTCGAGAAGGGGTAGAAAATCCTTCATGGCAGTTATTTTCTTGTCATGTATCAATATGTAAGGTTCGTCCAGCTCAGCGGTGAGTTTTTCCTGGTTTGTGGCAAAGTATGGGGAAATATAACCCTTGTCGAACTGCATGCCTTCCACCACTTCGACTTCCGTTTGCAGCGTCTTTCCTTCTTCGATGGTCACAACACCGTGTTCGCCAACCTTTTCCAGTGCCTCGGCAAGCTGTTTTCCTATCTCCGAATCGCCATTGGAAGCGATGGTCCCCACCTTTTCCATGTCCTCTCGACCTTTGATATCCTCGCAGATGTCATTCAGCTTTTTCTTTATCGCTGTTAGAGCCTTTTCCATTCCCCGGTAGAGATGGATTGGACTGGCACCTGCGGCTATACTCTTTGCTCCCTCATGGATAATGCTCTGTGCCAGCACACAGGCAGTGGTGGTCCCGTCCCCTGCGGCCTTACCGCTCTTTTCAGCGGCCTCTTTGAGCATCTGGGCTCCCAGATCTTCGACACCGTCCTCAAGCTCGACCTCCTTAGCCACGGTGACACCGTCCTTCGTAACCTTGGGTGCGCCCCACTTTCTTCCGATAATAACGTTCCGTCCCTTGGGACCCAGCGTTACTCTCACGGCATTCGCTATCTTGTCAACACCCTTAATTAAAGGGTTTCGTGCATCTTCATAGAAATATATTTCTTTTGCAGCCATAAATTCATCTCTCCTTTCACTCGATGATTCCGTAAATGTCATCCTCTTTCAACAGCAAGTATTCCTTGCCTTCGATCTTGATCTCGTTTCCGCCCCATTTGCCGAACACAACCAGATCTCCGGCCTTGATGTCCATGGGGATGCGTTTCCCTTCCTTGTCCCGGCCTCCTGGACCAACAGCAATAACCATTCCCTGGGTGGGCTTTTCCTTTGCGGAATCGGGGATAATAATTCCACCGGGAGTTACCTTTTCCTGTTCTTCGATCCTTTCGACCAGTATTCTTTGTCCTAATGGTCTCAAACTGATATTCATATAACTCTTCCTCCATTTTCGGTTTCAGTCCATTCGATTTCGTTTATTTTCCTTTTGGTATTCCCGGAATCGAGCAGACCTGCCTTTTCAGCAGCGGGAGATATGCTAAAACTTCTATAAAGGCTTTTCGCCAATGGTGGTACTATACCGAAATATGAATTAATAGGATCAAAGCGGCCTCTAGGGGGAAAAGTTCAATAAGGGTTGAACAAAGCAATAAGGGATAATATCAGGGAAATCCTATTATATAATAAATGGTTGTGTCGGAAGGCAAATTCAGCTAAGAATTTTGGTTGAATTAGGAAAAGAAAGCGGAAGAAGGCAGAACAGATGACCTCGGCACATGACATTCCAGCAGATCGGTTAATACTATTGACAAGCGATAAGTTGAAAGAAAACCCGGCACTAGCAGCTCCCGAGTGGAGCAAGTTCGTCAAGACCGGTGTACACAAGGAGAAACCTCCTACTCAGAAGGATTGGTGGTATTTACGGCTAGCTGCCATATTAAGAACCGTATATCTTAAAGGGCCCGTTGGCGTTTCCAGGTTACGGGCAAAATACGGTGGAAAGAAGAACCGCGGTTCAAAACCTGATCAGGTACGAAAGGGCGGCGGTAAGATAGTACGCGTGTGTCTCCAGCAGCTTGAGGAAGTAGAACTGGTAAAGAAGAACGGGAACAAGGGCAGAGTAGTAACCCCCAAAGGTCAGAGTTTTCTGGATAACATTGCTCACGAAATATTGCGTGAGCTGGTCAAGGAAGATGCCCAACTGGGTAAGTTCTGATGATTGAAAGATGTCCGTTCGAGGGGGCAAGATGGCCGACGAAGAAGAACTGGAGATGTTGAGGAAAAGGCGGTTACAACAGTTACAACAACGTATGGCTATCGAAGAAGCGGAAGAGGGGCAACGGCAAGAAGATCTGGTTGCGGCGCAGAGACAACAGATGCTCAGAAGGTTTCTGACCCCCGAGGCTCGCGAAAGACTTGCCAGGATCAAAATGGCAAGACCCGAATATGCCGGAGCTGTTGAACAGCAGTTGTTGAACCTGTCAACCAGGATGTCCAAGGAAGAACGGATAGATGACGTTACATTAAAAAAGATATTACATCGAATCATGCCGAAGAAGAGGGAAATAAAGATCGAGAGGCGATAGTATGGCAACCCACAAGACCTATGCGAAGAAGAAACGATTGTTGAGAGCCGGAAAGAGTAACAGGCGGGTGCCAGCCTGGGTCATGCAGAGAACCGCAAGGAAATTCCTCCGGCATCCAAAGAGGCGGAACTGGCGGCGCGGACGGATGAAGAAGTAGATTTTTACGTTAAAGAATTTGAGGTGTTTAAATGGCAGAAGATCCCATGGAAAGAATTTACCAGATTCCATTGAGAAAGGTTTACGATAAGCCCCGTACGAAAAGGGCTCCATGCGCGATACGTTTCATAAGGAAGTTTATTGCCCGTCACATGGATGCGGAAGTGGATAAGGTCTGGCTTGACCGTTCCGTGAATGAGAAGATATGGGCCCGGGGGATCCAGAAGCCACCCCGGAGAATTCGGGTGAAAGCAGTAAAATTCCCAGAGGACGACCTCGTTGAGGTTTCTTTGCCTGAAGAATGATTATTAAGAAATCCTCTCAAATATTTCTCGATCAGTTCTAGTCGATGTTTATTCGGTGAGCTCAGGCACCAAAATTTTAATCGGCCGCAACATTTACGTTCTACTTGCATTATAAATTTCTATATTTACCCTTACGGCATACTTTACACGTGTGTCCGGCATTAGCGCCTTGACCCTGAACGCTACAGCCTTTTTTACCACCTGAGCTGGTGGAAGAATGACAGCGCGTATCCCCGCAGTTGTCGCATTTGAAAAGGGTGTCTCTCATACCGCATTTCGGGCAATTTCCTGTTGTCATATTTTGTCACCTCAAAGTTCCGAATCGCTCAATTAAACTAATTGGATATTATTATTCACCCATTTATATCTTATGGTTAATACGCATCTCCCATCATCAACAGGTAGTCATGCTATATGAACACCTTGATGATGCTTATTGGCCGGGATCGCCCCCGTAAAAATCGTACCCACAAACCGGAGATATGCAAGGAAGCTGGGCACGAAATGCAATATCTTCGGACTTTCATTCTTGAAGAACCAGGGGAGCTCAATACGCCTCCGGCCATATGCAGAGCAACCACCCCCCGTGCATATTTACCGTGGACCGTTGTGAAGATGCTACCTCGCAGAGACCAAGTGCTGTCTATCAAGTAGATGAAGAGTTTATGGAGAATTCACGATATATTTGAGAAATGTGCTAATAAAATAAAAATACCAGCAATTTGGGGACGAACCCCTCTTTTTTCCGATATAATCGAGTTATGGCGAAATCGGATTTGTCCTTCATATTTTAGTAAAATAAGATTATATCTCTAAGAAAGGTAAAATTGTCTATCTTTATAAAAAATATCTATCAATGTTTCGATGGTTGTTCCAAAAAGTTATTAAACATCTTGATACGTAATGATACAGAGAGATGAGCGATATGGGAGATAAAAAGGATCGTTTTTCAATAATATCTTTCGTAATTATCGTCTGTTCAGTGATTATATCGGGATGTCTAGAGGGTATTGAAGAAGATAATAATCAAGACGATACGAACGAGAACGATAATCATCCGACTGATACTAACCAGACTGACACTAACCAGACTGACACTAACCAGACTGACACTAACCAGACTGACACTAACCAGACTGACACTAACCAGACCGACACTAACCAGACTGACACTAACCAGACTGACACTAACCAGACTGACACTAACCAGACTGACACTAACCAGACTGACACTAACCAGACTGGGAATAATAAAACATCATTATATCCATATGTTAAAACTTCCTCCGGCCCTTACGTTAATAACATAGAATACCATCGATTTTTACTAGAAAATTACTCTGTAGTCGCAAACCGTCTTGCAGATACATTCAACTTAACTATTGTAAGCAATGATACCAGCTCTAAAGATCAAATATTTGATTATCATTATTATAGCCAGGACGGTTTCAAGATAACTCTAAAATATATTTCTGGGAGTCTTAATTATGCTCAAGTATCTAGATATTCAAATTCGAGAGATTGTGATGAAGATTTAATGGACAATCATACTCTTGATAATCTTTCAATTAACTTTGTAAAAAAGTTTGATATAAATACCTCTAATTACATTGTAAAATGCTTTCCTCGCGAATCGGCTGGTCAATCAACATATTCTCATACTTATGGACCGAAATTTCAACTTAATGATAATGAATCCTGCGGAATCTATGATTACGGAATAAGCTATTCACATTATGCTGACAATGGTGATTTTGTATACGCTTCTTTTAATCCAATGATAGTTAATTTTTCGAAGATACGTCCATATTTTTCAATTGAAGAAGCAAATAATATATCGCAACAAATTACAAATAGAACTGAAAACTTCAGATTTGAAGGGATCGGAATATATCAAAACCATATTTGTTATCAACTTGAATTAGATATCCGCGTTGAACAGTGGGAATCTGACATATATACTGTTTATATTGATATCCAAAGTGGGGATGCTCTTCTATATAATTTGCAGAGAGCATATTGGGGTTAGGGGACTTGAAAATTCACGAAAAGCACATAAAAAGATAGACAATTCTTTGTCGCTTCGCTCATTGTTATTGATGGGATTCACATACTGGTTGATATACGCACATATCAACCATGTAGTAGATAACTAGGGGATACCTAAAATAATCGGTCAAATCCGACTCTGCGCTCGTGGTCGGACTCCGCCCGCCCCCGATGCTCGGGACGTCCTCGCATAACTAACGAGTTCTCGACTCCGCACGATATTTTCATTCGTGCTCCGTCCAAATTCCCTCTCTTCGGTCGGGAACTTCGAGAACCCGCAAGTCGTTATGCGAATATCAGAATCACTCTATACCGTAACGCTGAAAGTAAAATCTATGTTCATAAGCAATGAGGAAGAAATTATCGATATTGAAGTTAAATAATTGTTTTATTTTAAGAATATAATTATATATAATCAAAAATCTTATAGGAATAATGAATTCCAATAACAATATAAAAAAAAAGCTTTTAATTAGCTTTATTATATCCTTAATTCTCAGTGCATTAATAGGAATATTCATCTTTCTATTAGGTGAATTTCGAGAGGTAGAAGTTAGGTTATTATTAACTACATTAACAATTGGAGCATATAGTCTCACAGGATTATGTTGCGCTGTAATTTATGAAAAGAAACGTTTTCAACCTTTTGCTATTGTGGGGATCATTATTTCTGGATTAGGTTTATTATACACTCTAATGTTTATTTGGGAAGGAGTAGACGGCGGGGAGGGGTGGAAGATATTAGTAATTTTCTTAATTCTAGCATTTGGTATCGCACATATTTGCCTTTTATTACTAATTAAATCAAATAAGCCACTGGTAAATTATTCTTTAATCGGAACAATTATATGTATCTCAATACTAGATTTTATGTTGATTATCCTAATAAAAGTAGAGTTTGACATGGAAGAGTTTTTTTTTAGACTTTTGGGAGTGTTCGCAATTCTTGATGTTCTGGGTACAATTGTAACACCAATTTTACATAAAATTTACCCCGATGATTCATATATATTTCAAATCGTTGATGAATGAAATTATCTAAATATATAATACCAGAAATCCATCATCCGAAAGACCAATCCGCACGATCCGATCATCTTCACACACCCTTCTCGCAACCCATGGGCAACTTCATCACATCTTCAAGTAATTCTATAATAATTTCTCGAAAACGGTGAATATGGGGTCTCTCAAACTAGCCTATCATTCCCTGTTGCCCGCAATTGGAGCAAACGATTATCGTGGGACGCTCGGTTGTTGTGACAGGGTTGGTGGCACCGCAGGCATGGCATTGAATCGATAAGGGGGACGGTTGCTGTGCTTGGGGTGGATATGTATTCTGCATGGGTTGAGGTGCCACGACATTAGGTTCCACTATCTTCGGGGAGAGTGGTTGCCCTTCCGGCATTTTCGGTTGTATTTGTGGGAATCCCGGTGGACCTTGCACCTGCCCACTATTGACGGTTTGCGTTTCACCCCTGAATATGCCGTCCAGATCACCTCCGCCTCCGGCCTGCTGAGCAAGGGGCCCTATGTGGGCGTTCGGGTGTTGGACTTCCGGCATTACCGGTTCCGAATATTCTGCGTCAACTATCCTTGGAGCCGGGCTTGCTGGGATTGACGCGGCGGGAGAGTAAGTTTGCATCGGGGAGGTTGGAGTGGCTAGGGGTACGGCCTGGTTCATCCCGACGGAAATAACCGTGGTTTGGGGCGCTGTCGTGGGTCTTGCCGGCACGTTATCAGGGTTCGCAGGTGGCAGTGCCAACCGGTCAAAGCGCTGTGTTCCCTGTTCAGTGGGGAAAGATGGAAGAGAGTATTTCGGTCCACCGGGTTGAGTCGATCTCGGATCATGTTGATACTGCCCAAACCTAGGGTCCATTGTATTTGGGAATGACGGACCTGCAGGTTGTTGCGTGAATCCTTGTGGAGATTGGCCCTGCCGGGTATTTCCCCATTGCGGAGGCCCGTTGGCCGAAGGAGTAGGTCCCGGAGGCAGACTCAATTGACCCGATTGGGCTCCGGTCGTATTACCGGCAAGTTGCGGATATTGATTGACTTGGTTCGCGGGACCGTATCTCTGGTCCATTCCTGGATAAATGGACCCATCCGAATATGGGTGTTGTTTCGCCCATGTTGAACCGCCATGTGCTGACATAGGTTCACCCGATGGGATCGGCGTGGGAAAATCATCGTCACGTTTCCCTCGGTATTTCTTTGCCATTACTACCATCACCACTATCTGTACCAAAATAAATAGTGTCAATATAAGCCACCACCAATTCGTGAAGAAAGCAGCAGCGCTCCCACGGGGTTCCCCCGAATCCTCTCCATCGGTATTCATGACCAGGATGTCTTCTTCCACGCTAACATTCTTGTTTCCGTCGTCTACGTAAAGACGTATATTATAGCTTCCCCCGTCTAAACTGACTTCCTTCTCCAATCCCGAAACCGAATGGACCAGGGTGTTGGTTTTCTTGTCGGTTATCACCCAATAATAAGTTAATGAGTCTCCGTTTATGTCTTTTGTTCCTTTTCCACTGAGAGAAAAGGTCTTTCCTGATTTTATCTCGTCACTTGCCAGCGGCGAGGCGATCTTCGGGACCGGCGGGGAATTCACCCTGATATTATGTGTCTCAGAATATGCGAATCCGTTACCTGCAAGGTCCTTGGCCCGCCATTTAATATAGTTCTCATTACCGGGTTGGAAAGAGATGTCGATCCGGATATTTCCATCCATGTCCCCCGTGTCGATGATGACGGAGTTCCACTCGACGAAATAATCTTCGTCGTCCCCATCAGTCGATATGCTGTATTGCACGGTTAGGGGATCCATCCCGCTTCCAAGACCGTCATCTATGGTAATTCCGCAGGTTATGATGGTATTCTGGAAAACCTTGTCCTTCTTTGGAAGCGGGTCCTCGAGGATCGGCTCCGTGGTATCCACACGCAACATCGATTCTGCCGATATAACCGGCCCGTTTCCGGCCCTGTCCGTGGCACCCCATTTGATAGTATTTATTCCTTCGGGCAGGATCAGACCTGTGAATGCCCTCACCCTTGTAGGCATATCGTTCCCGTTCTTATTGAGGACTTCTATATGGATGCCCCCGGTAGACCAGGATGAATAGTTGGGATTTTCAGGGGTTTTGTACGAAAACTGGATCAAGCTAGTATCCAATCCCGAACCACCCTTGTCCTCGATCATACAGCTGATATCCACGTAAGTGGTATTATGCCATCTTGCTTCATCCGGGTAAAACGAAGAAAAACCAGGCCTGATTGCATCGATATTGAACTTGAAGTGGGTTACCCCGGACCACTGGTCGAAGATATCGCAAGCTGCTATATGGAAAAACCATATCCCGTTTGAAAGACCGGAGAACTCTCCCGGGTCCGTGCCCGCCATTTCAGGATCCTTTTCGTATATCATGGTATTGGGTATGGTCGTAGGTAACTGATCCACGGTGTAGGAGTAACCCTTTATACCGGATATCTCTTCAGGCGGCTCCCATTCAAATACCGGTTCCTGCGAACCATAGTACTCGTCCCTGTCGGAATGTGTAGAGGAAGAAACCGTGATCTCCCCCGGTCCCTTGAGGTCTAGATACACGGAGTCCTCAATGATGGCTGAGGTGAGGCCGGCATGGTCCCGCAGACTTATTCGAATGGTCTTTTCACCGTCGGTTGGATTGAGTTCGATATTCTCACGTTCCTGAAAGGCGATCCATGGACCGACAATCCCTAGATCGTTGGATATCTGCATCTCCGCTACTCCGGAACCATCGTCCCATGCCTCTATGTAAAGCTCGACCTCCCGTTCATTGACCGAGAAGGCTCCTTTTTCAATAGTGAGATTACCTTCGGGTTCTGTCTCATCGATCATTAATCTTCGCAACACGGAAAAATTGCTCTTTCCCAGATAACTGTCCTTGGTCTGAACCCTCCAATAATAGATACCGTCATCCAATGCATCGCTGGGAGCGAATTGACTGAGCGACGAGTCAACCCATCCTGTTGAATAAACCATTTCAGCCATATCCTTATCGTAGTACATCTCTATCAGGAGAGCGTTTTGTTCATCCGAATCGTCAGGGTCGGTATAGTTCCACTTTAATGTAGGGGTAGGGTCCGACAACCATTCGCCTTCATTGGGTGAATAAGGTTCAGGGGGACTGGTAAGGTCGTATTCGATCACAATGTTGTCAATGTAAGGTTTGACTGACTTGTCGTTTGTCTTGAATGTAGCGTTCCACTGCATCATGGAGCCAGGGTGCTCGAAGGCGTGATTTTCATCATTTTGAACCTCTTCCCAGTGTTCTCCGTCAAGCGTCAACCTGTAGATGATACCGGTTCCGGGTGGTTGGTGGTCGGTAACCGTCAGCTTGACCGCCCCGATAGTAACGGTTGGGTTGTTGATAAGCTTGGACTGTATGTGGGATTCATCCACGGGCGCGTTATCGGAGCTGCCTGCATAGCCGTCCCCCTCACATATTTTATAGCACCATACGGTTCCGCTGTTGGGCGATATCCAGTATTCTTCCCCGTTAAAGGCTGCGCTGTAAATGTTATTCCCTACCTGAAAGCTTCCAAGATATGTTCCGTCGGTGGCCTTGATCATGTTCACTACTCTATAGGAATTAGAACCTCCTCCCCATCCGTGATCTCCCCCAAGGTAGATTATCCCGTTTGCGTAGGCCATTCCGCCCTGTATGTTTGTATGACTGGGTAGATTTATGTTCCTTATATGATTCCCATTGGCCTTGTTGAGTACTTGTACCTTGCTATCGCCGTGTCGAATGGCATAGACGTATTGTTCGTCACAACATACGCCACCCGTGGTACCGCCCATGTGATAAGACCATTGCTGTGAACTACCCCTGTCGGACCATTTATATATCCTGTCATAACCCCAATTGGCAGTGTAATAGGTTCCGTCCGTATCGCCCCATATCTGCATCATCTGGTGCTGGCCCGAGCCGAAAGATCCGAGATAGTTGCGGTTGATATCGTATCGGTAGATGGTGGTCCCTGACCATTGGGGATACCAGTATTCGTTGTACTTGGGGCTGAATCCCCCTCCGTGAGAACGTGTGTTGATTGGTTTCGTACCGAGATCGGTTGGAGGAATTATAGGGGTACTGGCCCAGAGGTATGCCCTGCCTTCTGCAGTATTTACGAAACACGAAGTGTTTGCAGTGTCTATTCCTTCGAGATCGGCGAAATTCTCCGTGAATGTCTTGCTGTAGCGAGTGGTCTCGGATAGATGTTTTTCAAAAGAGCGGGACTCCAGCTCAACGGTGTCGATTTGAGTGATTGCCAGGGATTGATATATGAGGAAAATAAAAAGAAGAACGGCAGCAATTGCATTGATCTTGCAAGGGCCGTTTCCTGTTCCACGTAAGATTCGTACACGCATCATTTCTTTTCCCTTCTACCTTTTTCACTGACAAAATAGAGGTTCTGAGAATAGATGATTCAATGGATCTAATCTCCGTTAGATAATTACTAGTCCGTTCACATAATAAAAATCTATCCCATATTTATCTTTCTATCAGAAAATGTCGTAGTTTGAAGAAAAAGATTTACTAACATCCTCTCACCACAAACATACTCTTCTTTTTGAGGTTTGCAGCACGTTTCAAAGTTTAATCCCATGAGATCGCATTACAATAGTTTTGGAAATATTCTTGACTAATCAATAATCCCAACAATCCCTCTCTCACTGTCTACCCTCACCTTCATCCCGTCCTCAAGCATTTCAATAATATCATCCTGAAACCGGTGAATATGGGGTATATTTGCAACACAGCATCCCAGCAGAATTATCGGATCCGAATGATTGACCAGGATCGCCTTCGGACCCGCACCGTTCATACTCATATTAATAAGAGTATAACTTCCAACTGTTGAGCCGACTCCGGAAGGAAAAACAAAAATCTTATTTGCGATACTTCTTTCCACAATATCATGATCGGGATTGGTGGACTGCCCAGTTTCCACATCGAAATCTCCCAAGAACGAGACCGGCTGCCTGTTGAGAATTACTTCCCCTTCCACCACCGGCTCGTCAAGGCCCTTCAGGCCGCTGCCTTTGAAAGCAATAATCCCGGAGACCTGAGCTTCCTCACGATCCGATTCAATATCTCCATTATTCCCGCTCACAAGGACCCCTCCATTGCTACCCGGATCATTTCTTCTAGCGGCATGAACACGGCATCTATGTTCCCCAATTTGGGTAGATAATGCATGGCCTTGGCCGAGTTGGTTGCAATAAACTCGATATTCATATTATTGAGAGGGCTCACCACGATACAGGTATCCGCGAATATCTCAACGTTCTTTTTCGTTAATGAATCTACCAATCCCATTCTCGCCGCCAGTCCCTTTGTTTGCCTCGACGTGAATATCCAGAATTGAACGTCCTTCGCAGGAGCGCTCATTAAATGGTCGATCCGGATTATCTCGTCTATGGACGCGTGCGGGCATCCAACTGCCATTACCGTCGGGAGTGCTTTCGGTCGGACACGCTTCAGGGTTCTCTCCATCTGTTCAGCAGTGATCTCTAGAACCGGCAGTTCAATTTCATTTTTTACCGTAATCGCCCTTTTTGCCCATTCCCACTCAGGTGTCTCACCCTCGACGTGATAGAGAGAAATATTGCCCGAAGCGGCCATGGCTGCCCCCAGCCCCTTGTACCTATCAGCGTTCTCCGGTCTTATTCCCCGTATGTAGGGTATGGCGCTTGGATTTTCACCCCCGATGATGAGTCCCATTATATAATGAAGGTCTCCGCTGATCTCAAACCCGTCTTCAAGTTCCACCGTAAGGGTGGGTATCCGGTTTTCCTTTTTCAGCAGTCCGTAATAGGGCGTGGTACCCAGCATGGCTGCCGAGAGTGCCGACAAACCGCTTTCCCGGTTCGTTCGTGCTCCTATGTACGAATTGGCAAAACTCACCGCGGACGATTCGGCCCAGGCAAGCATATCTCCCTTTTTTGCCGTCAATCCATTGAGATAGGGCGTGCAGCTTAACGTAGGAATCACCCCTAGATCAACGAACTTGTCGATTATGTCCTTCTGGCGCCGATAGAAATTTTCATCTATTCCAATATAATCATAGCGCTCAAGGTCGAAACCGGCAGGGTTCAGAAAAGCAGGCACCTTCGTTTTGGCTCCCTTTACTAATATTTCGAGAACGCTCTCGAGAGCCCGACCCCCCGTTTTCACCGAGACCCCGGATATCTGCGCCGAATTTATTTTCACCGTGCGCGGAGCCTCGAAGAACTCGCCGAGATTGACGATTATCCTTGCAGCAAGGGCCAATCCCGGCCCGTACTTTCCATCAAGAGCCTTCTGCTCGAAACTTGTTAGTTCCATCCGTATACCCTTTTTTATTTTTTTCAGCAATACCAGAAATATTTCCTCTTAAAAAATCGCCAATTGATTGAAATAGAGAACCTGAAATTTGTCTTTTATCATCTCGGTAAGCAGGGCCGCCCAGACCAGTTTTCTGGATTTTACACTTCGATCTTTTTCCGTTTGACCGGGTTTCTCCCCTACTTTAGTATAGTCGAATCCTACCAGCGTGACCTTTTTCGCCCCGAATGTTTCTGCCATGTATATTGCACGATCCCCATCAGTGAACCCTCCGAAATTATGAACATGGCCCCTGGGCTTGCATTGAGCGGTTGGTATAATTTTACCCGACATCTTTGGTAACCATTCTTTAAGAGCAATTTTATTATCACCATGAGCGTGAACCAGGATCACAGCCCCCTTCCGCGCCGCCTCCATCTGGAACTCCACATCACCGTCCAGATCCGTTACAACAACGCCGGGCACTATTCCCGATTCCATCAAGGAACGTGTGGCGCTGTCCGCTGAAACCGCCACCATTTTCCTCTTCCATTCCGGAGCCTCCAGGGTAAGGGTGAAATCCGCCGCCGGAACGTATTCTTTCCAGGGCTCCACCTTGAAAAGCTCCATGTCGACAACCCGTTTCAGCTCATCGCCCAGTTTTGGTCCTCCACCGAAGACATACCCGTTCTTTCCCTCCATCACATCGTGAAGATGGATAAGAGAGTCCTCCACATTCTCGATCCTTCCCTCCTTTCTGGCCTGGGAAAATAAGTTATTCAGTAACAAGGATGCCTCTTCGTCTTCAGCCTGGCTGTATCCCATATCATTGATGATCTCAATGTAATACGGTTCCCAGGAAATGTAGTCCATGAAGTGTCAAAGACCACTTTTACTATATTAATGTACGCCCATAAAGACGACTCTTCCGGCTTATTTTATGTATCAAGACAAGCCCGATTGCCTGATTTTTAACTGTGGATAACATCCCCTTCCTCATTATTCCTGGATTGCCTAGGACACCAATTCAACCAAAATGTTTATTTAAGGATTCATCTTTTCCCCGTCCGATGTCGGAACTAACTGAAAGGGCGGAGAACTGTTCATCTTGCGGGAAGAGATTGAAAGGTATTGTATTTGCAGCATTCCAGTGTCCGAATTGCGGAGAAACGGCTCTCGCAAGATGTTGGAACTGTAAGAACCAGTCTATTGGGTATGAGTGTCCAGAATGTGGATTTCTGGGACCGTGAGTGGGATCGTTCACCTCGCCAAATATTACGTTATCCGAGGGATATTATGGGAAACGTAGGAATTATATACAAACTAATGCCGGAAGATGTCGAGACCGACCTTGATGCCATCGATGCGAGGATACGCTCGGAAATTCCCGATCATGTCACTGTCAACAAGACGGAAAAGAAACCTGTGGCCTTCGGCCTATACTCTCTGGAACTCCAGGTGATAATGGATGACAAGAGTGGTGGACTCGACCAACTGGATAACTTCCTTGAGGAGCTTGAAGGTGTCGGATCGGTTTCGGTCGTATCTCAGACGCTTATCGATTAATTTTTTTTTAGTCGCAGCTCCCACAAGGAGCGCAACCGTTTCTGTGATGACACATGAAGCGAGAGAACATTTCAAACCTGATTGTAGAGCCACTGTTCAACGTTCCTGCTCTGAAAATTAAAACCGAGCGAAATATAATAATCGCCATCGCCGATCTTCACATTGGGTATGAGCACAGCCTAGGTAAAAAAGGAATCATCGTAAAGAGCAAGACCGGGGAAATTCTTAATGTGATCTTGAAAATACTGGTGCGGGAAAAACCGGATCGCCTTGTGATGGTGGGGGATATCAAGGACGAACTTTTCGGTGCGAGTCCCGGTACCGCACGGGAATTGAAACTATTTTTCTCTAAACTCAGAGAATCGGTGGAGGATATTACTGTTGTAAAGGGTAATCATGACGGCCGTATTGAGGATCTGCTTCCTGATACCATTCGGATGGTGGGTCCAAAAGGAGGCATAGTCGAAGGGATCGGGTTCTTCCACGGCCATTCCTGGCCGTCGGCGGACATACTTGAATGCCACCTAGTTGTGACCGCTCACAATCATCCGACATTTGCTTCCATCCTTGCAGGCGAGAGATATTTCTATCATCCTTGCTGGATTCGTGGGAAACTTGACGGGCTAAAAGCTCTCGAGCACTACCCTGAAGGTGGTCGTGAAAGAATAGAGAACGCAAGTTTTATCGTGATGCCATCCTTTACAAAGACCGGAAAAGGGGTGGTGGTCAACAATGAGCGGATTTTTCTGGGACCCGTACTCGCAAACGGGCTTTTGTGCGAAGGGAGCTCCCGAGCGTATTTGCTAGATGGTACTGAACTTGGTTATCTCGACCAATTTTGAAAAGTTTTTATCAGAGATTCATTAGCTATCGGCCGGATACGGTGATTATCTTTATACTGTTAGGAATCTATTTATAGTAAAATTTCCCTTTACACCTAATTAAATAATAATTTACATATATATTGAAGCCAAATAAACTTGATCGACTATCCTTAGCTGAAACAGATATTCTCCAAAGATGATTGAGGGGTTGACATAATAGAGAGCGAATTGGACCGTATTCGAAAAGCACAACAACTGATAATAAAAAGTCAGGCGGAACTAATACACAGTGTCCGAGATATAATCGAGAAAGATGAAACTCCTGAGACGATAATGGAAGGATTCTCGAACTGTCCAAACTGTCATGAAGATTATCTGGTTTTCACCTCCGGTCGGAAAATTTGGTGTCCAAATTGCGGTATTAGTGCTCCATGGAAACGTTCTTTAAGGCCATATTGTCCCCAGTGTCGAAAAAGGACGATTTCCTTCCATCCATCGGGCAAGGCCAAGTGTTTATCTTGTACTCATGAATTTTATTATCGAACAAAAGATCGAAAAGGTCCCCAAGAACCCACTTTATCCCGTTTCGAAGATGCCCTGAGGCTCCTTGCTTACAGCCAAGAACTTGTTTCCAATGATCAGGAACTGGGAGAATCCACTACTGAAGAAACAACCTCTTTTATGCTATCTGAAGAAGAGAGATCGGATATACAGGAAAAGGGAGAACTACCTGATCTTGATGGAGATATTCTTCCGATTACCTGGAAATCTAAGAAACGATCCGAGTTTATGGAGGTTGAACCCCTAGCTGATGAAGGCGAGGAGGAGGAGGAAGAGAAGGAATTCCTAACAATATTAGATAGATTAGCAGAGGATAAAGATGATGATGTGATTTATAGCGAGTCGGGGGGATTAATGGAAGCTGATGAGGACATAGATGACGATTTCTACACTGAATGTCCTGAATGTCCTGAATGTCCTGAATGTCCTGAATGTCCTGAATGTCCTGAATGTCCTGAATGTCCTGAATGTCCTGAATGTCCTGAATGTCCTGAATGTGGTGAAGATGTTGGAGCTTGGGATACTTCCTGCTCTTCCTGCGGTGTGGAATTGAGGCCTGAGAGATATGATGAAGACATTGATGACGAAACACCCGCAGATGCTCGGGAGATGAAAAAAGAAAAAAAGATGTCGCGCAAAATTAAAGTGCATCTGATCAGGAAAAAATCAACCGGAGCATATCCCGGCTCTGGCGATTCAAAGCGCGTAGTCGATTCAGGAGAATCGGATCCATTACTTGAAAGGCGGGGTGAGTCAAGAGGAAGATTATCCTATAGCGGAGGAGAAATTGGAACCTACACACCCGTAAATTTCGAACCATGGGGAAGTGGAAGGGCCAAGAAAGATAGTATAAAGATGATCGAAACGAAAATCGGTACTTATTGGATGTTAATAATGGGTATTATCATCGTAACCATCGGATTGATATTTGCCGGGGTATTGGCCTGGGATGCAATAGGCCCAGACGGAAGGATTATTGGAATATTTATATTTAGTATCTGCGTGGGTGTTGTTGGAGAAGTTCTCTTCCGTAAAAATAAACTCCGGACCTTCGCAAAGGGAATTTCCGTTCTAGCATTTCTGGGTTCCTATACGGGCTGCGGAGTAATGGTCTATTATCTTTGGAAATTACAATTGTATTCATTCCCAACTATAATCATTGTATCAAGTATCATCATTTTTCTGAATATTGCGTCCTCATATCGCTATCGGATGTACCTCCTCATTGGTATGTCCGTCGTCGCATCTTACCTTCTTATTACCATAATGAGAATTAAAATCCTCGATAAACCTTTCATATCCGCTCCTCAATACGCTGTGCTTCTGGTGATAATCGCTCTCATTTTCAGCGTTGCCTCTTTCATGGTATTCGGCAGAACACGTTCCTCAAAGATGGCCTATATAACGGTAATTGTAACAAATATCTGGTTAATTGTATTCAATAAGCAGATGACAACGGAAGTGCTAGCTGCAGGTTCACTTGTTATGCTTTTCACTGCATTCCTCGCTACAGGGACCTCAAATATAGCTTTTCGCCGATTGGCTATGTCACTTACTATGAAAACAGGAATTGAGGGTAAGAACAAAAATATATTTTCGGAGAAGAAAAATACACAGGAGAAAGAAAAAAACAAAGGAATATATTTTCAGCTCCTCTGGTATGCCAGCCTCTGTTTTTCCATAATTGTTAGCATCATTGTTTCGAATAGAATGACACTGATGATCGGCAGCTCCTATGAGCTTCCCTGGGGAAGTGTCCTTTTCGGGGCAACGATTCTGACCTATGCATGTTCTGCAATTTATTTGAAAGATGAAATCACCCATCCTCGAATATTCGGAATAATAACCTTTGTCGGCGGTCTTGCTGGCGGCCTTGTAATGGGCACTCTTTGGCCAATGGCAATTTCATATTTCTTGGCCCAAGTCCTTGTACAGAAATGGAGGCATTCCCGTTACTCATATATCGGTTATACTGGGATCGTCCTATTGATATTGTTCTCATATTCCTCTGATAATGATGCGGTTCTCCTCAAAGGGCTTATTGGCTGGGTGCTGTTGTACCTTTCCGTTCTCCTATATTTATGGACCGGAACCCGAAAGGGTCGAAACGGCCGGAAAGAATTGATTGGATTCACCGCCACTATGACAATTGGAACAATTATTCTTGCAATAATCACACCATGGATTTCTGATTTTTCAACTCAGGTCTCATTATTCAGTCTACTCCTCTGCATTCTGTGGTTCAACGTTAAATTACCTCAGATTATGGAATTTCTCTTCCAGTGGAGGTTTGAACAACCCGTTAAGGAATCGAGAAAAAGAAAATGGCTCAACATACTATTTTTCATTAGCACATCCGTACCGGGTGTATTTATTGTTTCATATGCTTTTATGGATTATCTGAGGGATCCAATTTATCTTCCCATCATTGATTTCTCATTTATATTCACAATTCTCATCATATTCCAAAACAACCGAAGACATCCCGCATTTTCAGTGGTGCTACCGGCCACAGCGGTTCTTATCGGCCTTTACGTTTATTATCTCGACATTGAATATGATAATGGAATTCTCTTCTTGACCTTATTGTGTACTTTTAACTGGATTTACGTGCTGATAAATAGATCTGTCCATAGGTCCACTTCCTCTCTTAAAAGTGCCTCCAAGGGGGAGTTCACATTTTCCTGGCTTGCCTTACCCGTATTTTTAATTGTAATATTATTTATCGATTCCTTTGATCATATCGATCCCTATCTTTATTGGGGCCTTGTACTCATGACTGGTCTTTCCTCGGTCCTTATAAAACATCGAGCTATATCTCGAGCAGGGGGTCTGATTCTTATTGGAACCCTATTACTGGTAGCAGGCTATTTCAGTTCATTTAAAAACGGGGAAATGATTCGAGATATTGAAATCAGAACCCTTT
>Ga0187827_10000403_pt1 | contig 69507 bp, 70 predicted proteins | sample ETNtaG_39_FD_167969 | JGI IMG/M metagenome (GOLD analysis project Ga0187827, IMG submission 167969) | Marine microbial and viral communities from oxygen minimum zone, Eastern Pacific Ocean - ETNP2014_SV_150_PacBio MetaG (Illumina Assembly) | ecosystem: Environmental > Aquatic > Marine > Hypoxic... | reverse complement strand
TTCGCTGTAATTCGGTGCATCCAGGCGTCATTCATACGGATATGGGTGATCAGGTCATGGCCCTGGGAAATGGCGATGCGGCGGCGAAATGGGCCGAACGCCTGGGGCAGATCCCCATGGGCGAGGCGGGCCAGGCGGTGGATGTGGCGAACTGCATCCTGTTTCTAGCCTCGGACGAGGCCCGCCACGTTACCGGCGCCGAACTTGTCGTGGATGGCGGCATCACGGCTATTTAGTTGAGCGGATGCGGCATCGAATCTTTATATATGCCGCCGTGCTGCTTTCTCTCGCGGCCTGGCCCGCTGCTAGCGTGGCGATCAATGACAGCGAGCATTATCGCTTACGCATGGTTACTCTTGTTTCTGGTCTGCGCTCTCCCTGGAGCCTGGCATTTCTACACGATGGTGGCATGATTGTAACCGAGCGCGAAGGCGCCGTCCGCCTGCTCTCGCGCCTGAGGCTTGACGGCAACAAGGTCGTGGCCGAGGAGCGCATCCTCGCTGGTCTGGGCCAGCGTATCCGCGACGTGCGCCAGGGGGCCGGATGGTTTTCTTTATCTGCTGGCAGATTCGGATAACGGCCAAATCCTGTGCGTCGAAGCAGCGCGCTAACGAAAATTACTGTATTGGAGAGATCATGGCGGCCCTATCACAATCACAGCTCTATCGCGGCGTCTTTCCCATTGCGCCAACGCCCTTCAATGAGGACGAGAGCCTGGATATCGAAGGTCAGAAACGCGTGCTGGATTGCATGATTGATCAGCAGGTGGATGGCATCTGTATCCTGGCGAATTATTCCGAACAGTTTCTGTTAAGCGATGGCGAACGTAATGAGCTCCTTGTTACCTGCCTGGAACATGTTGCCGGACGGGTTCCGGTCATCGTCACCTGCAGCCATTTCAGCACGCAAGTCTCGGTCGCCCGCGCCCGGCAGGCAGAAGCTACCGGCGCCGAAATGATCATGATGATGCCGCCCTATCACGGCACTGGGTTGAAGGCGTCCGAGGCCGGCAACTTCACCTACTTTCAAAGCTTGGCGGCGGCCATCGACATTCCAATAATGGTGCAGGACGCACCCCTTAGCGGCGTCACCTTGTCCGTTGCCTTTCTGGCCGAGCTGGCCCGCCGGATGCCGCAAATAGGCTATTTCAAGATCGAGGTGCCCGGCGCGGCGGGCAAACTGCGGGATCTGATCGCGGCGGGTGGTGCAGTGATCCAGGGTCCTTTCGATGGCGAAGAATCCATTACCTTGATGGCTGATCTCGACGCGGGCGCAACCGGTACCATGCCTAGCGCCCTGTTGCCCGAGCTTATCCGGCCCGTGGTTATGGATTATCTGGCCGGCGACGCGGCGGAGGCGGCGGAAGCCTATGCCAGAATATTGCCCATGATCAATTTCGAGAACCGGCAATGCGGCCTGCGGGCGACCAAGACCGCGATGATGGAAGGCGGCGTCATCAAGAGTGATACGGTACGCCATCCCCTGGAACCGCTGCATCCCGAAACCCGGCAGCAGCTTTTGCGGCACGCCGCCGCCTTGGATGTGCTGGCCTTGCGCTGGGGTAGATAGCGACAGATGCCCGCACTTGACGTCTTGAGCATCCAGCGGATTAGTGCCGACGAATTTGCCATGATCGAGGCCGTTGATCCATCGATCAGGTTGACCGACGCCGGCGGCTGGTTCGACGGTGAAATTCGCAAGACCTGGCCCGCCTTTACCTCCGATCGTTATCTGCCTCCCAACGCCAATGGTTCAGGCAGCCGCGATGAACGTGACCGCTTTTTGGCCGAGGCTGAAGTTATATTGGGCGGTTGGCCGTTTCCATTGGATTTGCGCGCCAGGGCACCAAAACTGAAATGGCTGCATCAACGCCCCGCCGGCGCCTCCAATCTGCTTCGGGGCGATCTTTGGCGCAGTGATGTGGTGGTGACCACCTCGCGGGGCTTAGGCAATACCCTGGCAATGGCGGAATATGCCCTGGCCGGCATTATGCATTTCGCCAAGGGTTTGCCCCAGGCCGCGGTTGACCGGGATGCCGGTCGTTTTTCCCATCGCGCCTATCGCCCGCTGTCGCTGCGGGGCAAGACCGTGTGCGTCGTCGGAGCGGGTGGTATCGGGCAGGATGTGGGCAGGCTCTGCGCCGCGGTCGGCATGCGGGTTATCGGCACGCGTCGAATGCCGGGCGACGGCGGTACGTTGCCTGAAGGTTTTGCCTTCATCGGCGCACCCGCCGACCTCGACCGTCTGCTGGGGGATGCCGATTTCGTGGTGATCTGCTGCCAATGGACACCGGAGACCAACCGTCTTTTCGACACCGATCGCCTTGCCTTGATGAAGCCGGACAGTGTGCTGGTCAACGTCGCCCGCGGTGAGATCATTGAGGAGGGGGCGTTGGCCGCGGCTTTGCAACGTGACCGGCTGCGTGGTGTTGTCCTCGATGTCTATGACGGTGAATTCGAGAAGGCGCCGATGACGACGCTTTGGTCGGACGCCAGGGTGCTGATCACGCCACATGTTTCTGGGATGAGCGACCAAAACCGGCATGGCGCGGTCACTCTCTTTTGTGAGAATCTGGCGGCCTATATCGCCGGCCGGCCTCTGATGAATGTTATTGATTGGGACCGGGGTTATTAGTGCTATTCCGTGAGAATAATCCGGACGAGTTCGTCGGTGGTGCTGAGCATCGGATAATGCCAGTGTCGATCTCGTGCCAGCGCGCGCCCAGGTTTTCGGCGCAGCGGCGCTGGTGCGCTTCGCCTGGGTTGGGCGCACGGCGGCAGTAGATTACCGTGGCATTCCAACTTTGCGACCAAAAGATATCGAGTTGCACGGGCTGCCTATGACTGGCGATGGGGTGCAAGGTGCAGCGCTCCACCGCCCAGGCACGCATGTTTGGTTCGAGAGTGGCAAGTAAACGCCCTTCCGCGTCCTCGCGCGAGGGGCCCAGGGATAGCTCGGTGGTGATCGCCGAGGGTTGAGATACGAAATCACTGACTTTTTCGCCGTGTTGTAATGCCAATGCATCGGCGAAGACCAGGCGGCTAATGTGTTTGCGCGCCATCTCCGCCACTTTGGCCATGACCATACCGCCGCTGGACGTCCCGACAAGTACGACGTCATAGAGATTTTCGTAAAATAACAGCTGCGCGATCTCCTCGGCCTGGCTCTCTACCGTGATACCTGCGCGCAGCTGGCCAGCGCGTTCAGCGCAGCCGTCCAAGGTCGGTGCAAGGACCAGATGGCCCGCCGCGCGCAGCTGATTTGCCACCGACCGCCAGATCCAGCCGCCCTGATATGAGCCATGTATCAATACGAATGTTGTCATTCTGCATCTCCTCAAATCTTGCGGCCTCTACCACTTTTTGACAGAATAGAACTGTTTGAATGTAGCTGTGTAAATTGTTCCTGTCCCAAAATTCAAAATAACAAGCGAGGAACCCAGCGTGCCCTACAATGCGACGATCGCGAGCCGCCGTGAGCCAGAAGCTGATGTAACCTACGATGCCGTGATTGTCGGCGCCGGTTTCGCCGGCATGTATATGCTGCACCGCCTGCGCGGTATGGGTCTGACCGCGCGGGTCTATGAAGCCGGCAACGGTGTCGGCGGCACCTGGTATTGGAACCGCTATCCGGGCGCGCGTTGCGACATCATGAGCATGCAGTACTCCTATTCCTTCTCGGAAGAGTTGGATCAGGAATGGAACTGGTCGGAGAAATATTCACCACAACCCGATATTCTTGAATACGCCAACCATGTGGCCGACCGCTTTGATCTGCGCCAGGACATCCAGTTCGAAACCCGCGTGACGGCGGCGACATTTGACGAAACCGCTAAGCGATGGCGCATTGAGACGGACCGCGGCGATCAGATTAGCGCACAATTCTGCATCATGGCGGTCGGCTGCCTGTCATCTGCGAATATGCCCGACTTCGAAGGTTTAGATGATTTCGAAGGTCCGGTCTACCACACCGGCACATGGCCCCATGAAGATGTGGATTTCACCGGCTTGCGCGTTGGCGTCATCGGCACGGGGTCTTCGGCGATTCAGTCCATCCCCATCATCGCCCAGCAGGCATCCGATCTGACGGTGTTTCAGCGGACGCCCAACTATTCCGTTCCGGCCTGGAACGAAAAGATGGACCTGGAGGTGGAGCGGGAGATCAAGGCGGACTATCCGGCATTGCGGGCGAAAATGCGCTCCCGGCCAACCGGTTTCTATTTTGAATTCAACGCTCAGCCGGCTTTGGAAGCCACGGCGGAAGAGCGCGAGGCCCAGTACGAGGAATTCTGGGCCAGGGGCGGCTTACCGTTCCTGGGCGCCTATGGTGATCTGTTGTTCGAGAGGGAGGCGAACGATACCATCGCTGAATTCGGGCGGCGAAAAATCTGCGAAATCGTGAAGGATCCGGCGACCGCCGAATTGCTCTGCCCGGATGATATTTTTGGCGGCAAGCGCCTGTGCGTGGATAGCGGCTATTTCGAGACTTACAATTTGCCCCATGTTTCTTTGGTTGATGTATCTGAGCGGCCCATCGAACGCTTCACCAAGCAAGGCATTGTCGCCAACGGCGTTGAATACCCACTGGATGCCGTGGTCTGCGCTACGGGCTTTGCCGCCATGACCGGCTCGTTCGACAATATCAGGATCAGGGGCCGGGACGGCCTGGCATTGACCGAGAAATGGCGGGCGGGGCCGCGGACCTATCTGGGCCTGTCATCCGCCGGCTTCCCGAACATGTTCATGATCACCGGACCCGGTAGCCCATCTGTGCTGGCCAGCATGATCCAGGCGATCGAGCAGCATGTGGACTGGATGGCCGACTGCATTGGCCATATGCGTGATATTGGTGCCGAAACCATCGAGGCGGAAGTTGGGTATGAGGATGACTGGGTCGAGCATGTCAACGAAGTCGCCAAGATCTCGCTGCGGTCTATATCCAGCTCCTGGTATCTAGGCGCGAATGTTCCGGGCCGGCCACGGGTCTTCATGCCCTATATTGGCGGCTTTCCCATTTATGTGGACAAGTGCAATCAGGTCATGACCAATGGTTTCGAGGGTTTTGTCCTGGATGGCACCCGGAACAGTGATGCCAGCCCGAAAGTACGCCTGACCGAACGCTGGCGCGTGCCGGTGGATATGGACGTGATTTCCCCTGCTGCTATCGCGGCCAAGCGTGTGCCAATTGTGTAAGGAGTATTTGATATGTTGAAAATTCATAGAGCTGAAGAACGGGCGACGAAAAAGGCGCCTGACGAAAAGTTCACCGGTGATGTCTTCCAAGATGCTGTGTTGGTAGGTGAGGCGCCATCGCGGATGCGGGCAACCAACGTTACCTTCAATCCCGGTGCCCGCACGGCTTGGCACGCCCATCCGGTTGGCCAGACCCTATGGGCCGTCGCTGGCGTTGGCCGCGTCCAGGTCGAGGATGGGCCCATTGAGGAACTGCGTCCCGGCGACACCGCCATTATCCCACCCGACACGCGCCATTGGCATGGCGCCGCGCCAGACCGGATTTTTACGCATCTGGCCCTATCGGAAAATGGCGAGGATGGCGGTGGCAGCGTATGGTTCGAAAAAGTCAGTGACGCCGACTACACCGGCTGAGCCTGCGGTTCAGCCGTGACATGCGCTAGTCCGGCAGCTTGGTTGATTGCCAGGCCACCATGCGCCAAGTTCCGCCCTGGTTCTGATAAACATCGGTAAAGCGAACGCCGAACGAGTTTGGCGTGCCGTTCGCGACAACGTTGATCTGGGCCACACCGGTTAACACGACCGCATCGCCCAGATCCTGAGATTTCACTTCCGATGGCTCGACCGAGGTGTATACCGTGGCACCGGATTCCATGTTGCCAATCAGACTTTCCTTGGTGTCCAGACGCGCCGTTGAGTGGGTGTAAATTAGGTCCTTGCACAACATGCTGTTCAGCTTGGCGATATCCTTGTCTGCCATGGCCTGCATGCGTTCCTTATCGAGCGCGATAATGCGGTCGCCGTTTTCGCTCATGATATCTCTCCGTTGTTGGTTGCTATTGCGGGGTGATGAAAGAGGCGGCCGTCTATCCTCTGCGCGGATGTCATTGATGACCTCCTCCACACGCTGACGCAGGAGTGCGTATTGCTGGCCGAGCTACTCGATAACGCGGCTGTTGTCGATGTTAAAGAAGTTCTTGCCGTTGCAGTCGGGAGCGGCCCATTCGTCGAGTTCCGTGTTGTTGGCAAACATGTGATTGCTCAAGATATTCATTGCGGCGTTCCTTCTCGGCATAGCGGCATCAATATCGCAGCATGCTTCCGGTCTGCTTGATCGGCAAACGATAATTTTACACAGTATGCGTGAGGAATAATCACTTAAGACAAGGCGGTCGAATGCGCCATATTCCATCATTATCGGCTCTCAAGGCGTTTGAGGCGGCTGCGCGGCAGGCAAGTTTCCAAGGTGCAGCCAACGAATTGAATCTCACACCCGGTGCCATTAGCCAGAAAATTCGCAGTTTGGAAGAGTTTTTTGGCAAAAAACTTTTTGAGCGCAGCCACAAGCGAGTGCGCCCAACGGCCCTTGGCCGCGACTATCTGGCAGACATTAGGGGGCCGCTCGGACAGTTGGCCGATGCCTCCTGCCGCATTTGTGAGTTGGAGAAAAACTCAACCGTATCCATCTGTGCCTATCCGACATTCGCGATACGGTGGCTGATCCCGCGTTGGGGCGCTTTATACGACCTATATCCCAATATCGATATTCGCCTTACTACATCACTCAATGTGGCTGAATTCACCAGCGGCCACTACGACCTTACCATCCAGGTCCAGGGCGATAGAGCCATGCGGGATGGTTAGATCGTGTAAAAATTCATGGATGTCGATGCCTTTCCCGTTTGCACGCCGGCCTTGGCCGAAATGATTCTTGGATCCAAAGACCTGGCAGGGCAAATCCTGTTGCATGCGGTCACACGATCGACCGATTGGAAACACCGGTTGGATTTCGCCAACGAAAAAGAAGTTGATGCTGATAGCGGACTGAAGTTCGAAAGCACTAACCTTACCTTGCACGCGATCATCGAAGGACTGGGCGTTGCCATCGGTATCGAAGCCTTGATCCAGGATGAACTGGCCAGTGGATAGTTGGTCTGCCCGTTTGACATCAAACGGCGCTCGCACCGCCTGGTCCAATTGGTCTATCCGGCCTCGAAAGCCTCCGATCCGCTGTTTCAGTCCATCAAAAGCTGGCTGCACAAAGAAGCTAAGTTAGCTTGCCGCCGCACCACCGTTCACATAATCGGCGGCGCCTTCACCAGCCAGTTTGCCGAACACAGTACCCGCCATTAGGCCGGAGCCGCCGGGATAGTTCTCGAAAAACAACCCGCCGACCAGCTCGCCCGCCGCAAACAGTCCCGGAATGGAGCGGTCGGAAAGATCCTGCACCGCGCCCACCTCGTCAATGCGCAGGCCGCCGAAGGTGAAGGAGATACCCGTTGTGGTCACAAAGGCCTCGAACGGCGGCTCGTCGATGGGTAGGGCCCAATTGGTCTTGTTGATGGTCAGACCCTCGGTCGTGACACCATCCAGAACCGATGGGTTGTAATCGCCTGGACGACACGCGGCGTTGAATTCCGTGATCGTGGCTTCCAGAGCTTGGGGGTTGATCTCCAACTGCGCCGCCAGTTCGGCGATGCTGTCGGCGGTATATTTGGTTACTTGTCTGATGCGGTATTCATCGCGCAGCACCGGAATGGTTTTCTGATCGAAAATCTGTACAGCCGTGCGGAAGGGCTGGCTCATGATGGTTCGGCCAAACTTCACATAGGTTAGATTGCGCAGGTCTTCACCTTCGTCCACGAAACGCTCACCGTTCAGGTTGACCATGATGCCCCAGGGATAGGAATGCTTCTGGAAATTATCCAGCACCTCGTAATCGCCATAAGGGGGTGCGGAAATATCCCAACCTACCGAATGACAGCCTGACCAATTGCCATAGGGCCGCGCGCCCATCTCCATGGCCATGCGGATGCCGTCGCCCATGTTGTGCCGGGTCCCACGCACCCGGCACAGATCCCAGCCGGGGCCCAGATAGCGCACCCGCATTTCGGGGTTGGATTCAAAGCCGCCGCAGGCCAGCACCACGGCCTTGGTCTTGATTTCCTCATAGCCGTTCGGTCCGCGCACCTCGATATCTGTAATGCGGCGCTGTTGGTCCTGGATTAGCCGTGTAGCACCGGATGAATAACGGATCTCGCAGCCCATGCGCAGCACTTCCGCCAATTCCATCTCTACCAGGCCGGCACCGCCGCCCACCGCCTCGATATTGACGCCGCCGTAAAAGTGATGCTTGCCGTTCAACTTGAAGGATTGCCGCCCGAACATGGGGATGAAGCGGATCTTGTGGTTCTTCAACCAGACCATCGCCGGGCGGGAGCCGTTGATCAGGCGCCAGGCCATGTCCTCGTCGGATTGGTGGTGGGTTACCTTCATCAGCGCATCATAGAATGTGTTTTGGTCGTGTACGGGCAGGATGATCTGCTCGCGCTCGGCATCGGATAAATCGGTCAGAATATCCGTGGCCGCATCCTCGACGCCGCTATGGCAAAAGCGAAAGCCGCCGGCGGTGAAGTAGGAATTACCGCCTTTTTCCTCTTCCGCCGCTTTTTCCAGGATCAGCACCTTGGCACCGTTTTCCCGCGCCGCCATGGCGGCGGAAAGGGCGGCATTACCGGCACCGACAACAACCACATCGTAACGTGCCATTTTTTTCACTCCTACTTCTGCTCGGCTTCCGCCTTTAATTGATAGATCAAATCCAGAGCCTCACGCGGGCTCAGGCTATCGGGAAGAATATCCGCTAGGGTCTTTTCCAATGCCGATGGCTCCGCGCCATGGGCGCTGCCACCCGAAGTGGGCCTGATGGCGGCGAACAAGGGAAGGTCGTCGGCCAGGCGGGCTACCCCCTCGCGCCCCAAAGCCTCGCCATCTTCAAGGCCCGCTAGCACCACCTCGGCCCGGCCGATGACCGAAGGCGGTAAGCCGGCTAGTTTAGCGACCTGGATGCCATAGCTGCGGTCGGCGGCGCCAGATCCCACCTCGTGCAGAAAGACCACGTCGCCCTGCCATTCCTTAACCCGCATAGTGACGTTGGCAAGACTGTCAAGCTTGCCCGACAGTGCCGTTAGCTCGTGATAGTGGGTCGCGAACAGGGCTCGACATTGATTGACTTCGTGGAGATGTTCCACCGCCGCCCAGGCGATGGACAGGCCATCGTAGGTCGCGGTGCCGCGCCCGATCTCGTCCAGAATAACCAACGACTTAGGCGTCGCCTGATTAAGGATCGCGGCGCCCTCGACCATCTCGACCATGAATGTGGAGCGCCCCCGCGCCAGATCATCCGCCGCCCCAACCCGGCTGAACAAACGGTCTACCGCGCCCATGTGGGCCGAGGCGGCAGGCACGTAACTGCCCATCTGAGCCAGAATGGCGATCAGGGCGTTCTGGCGCAGGAACGTGCTCTTACCCGCCATGTTGGGGCCGGTGACCAGCCAGATACGCGCGCCGCTTTTGTAAGCGGCGCCCAGATTGCAATCATTGGAGATGAAGGCGCCTTCGTTGCGCGCGGCCAACGCGGCCTCGACCACCGGGTGGCGGCCACCCTGAATATCAAAGGCTGAACCGTCATCTACCATGGGCCGGCTGTAGCGTCCGGTGACCGCCATCTCACCATTGGCGGCGGCAACGTCCAGGGCCGCCATGGCCTCGCCGGCGCGGTTGACGGCTTCGCCCTCCGCCTCCGCCTTGCCCGATAGCTCAGTGAACAGTTGCAACTCCAACGCCAGAGCCTTGTCAGCACTTTCTGCGATGCGCCGTTCCAGATCGCCCAGTTCGACCGTAGAAAAACGCACCACGTTAGCCATGGTCTGGCGATGCATGAAGGTTTCATTCAGGGGCGCCGTCATCAGGCCGTCGGCGCGCCGCGCCGCGACCTCGATGAAATAGCCCAGGACCCGGTTGTGCTTGATCTTCAGATTGTCGATGCCCGCCTGTTTCCGGTAATCGCCCTCCAACCCGACGATCAGCTTGCGTGAGGCATCACGTAGCTGGCGCAGTTCGTCCAGATCGGGGCGGTAACCGGATGCAATGAATCCGCCGTCTCGGTTTGAAATCGGCGGTTCCAGCGCCAGGGCCCTGGCCAGTTCGTCCACCAGCTCATCATGGCGGCCCAGATCCTGAGCTGCCTGCGCGATGCCATCAGGGGGCAAAGGCAGTTCCGACGTGGCCAATAGGCCGCCCAGTGCATGCGCCGCCGAGAGGCCGTCACGAATAGCGGCCAGATCGCGCGGGCCGCCGCGCTCCAGACACAGCCGCGCCAGGGCGCGCGCCATGTCGGGTGATTGCCGCAGGGTGGCGCGCAGATCCTGGCGTAGACGTTCGGCGGCGATGAAATAGTCCACCATGTCCAGGCGGCGGTTGATCGCCTCGGGCGCCATCAGCGGCGCCGCGATATGCCGCGCCAGCAACCGGGCGCCTGCACCCGTCACCGTGCGGTCGATGGTGGCCAGCAGGCTGCCACGAACCTCGCCCGACAAGGTGCGGGTCAGTTCCAGATTGCGCCGGGTGGCGGGGTCAATCGCCATGGTCTCCCGGCCCGAGACCTGGTGCGGCGGCGCCAGGCGCGGCAGGCGGCCGACCTGGGTCATCTCCAGATATTCCACCAGGGCGCCGCAGGCGGCCAGTTCGGCTCGGCTGAAGTCGCCAAAGGCGTCCAGGGCGGAAACCTTATACAGCGCGGCCAGGCGCCGCTCACCGGAGCCAGAGTCAAACCGTGCGGCGGCATAGGGGGTGATCCGCTCGGACCAATCATGGCGCCATTCAGCCTCGGAAACCTCCGCCAGCATGCCATCCGAGAGCACCAGTTCGCCGGGCGCCAGCCGCGCCAGCTCCGCCCCGATGGTTTCTTCCTCGATCTCCGAGGTCAGGAATTCGCTGGTGGATAGATCAAGCCAGGCCAGGGCATGGGCGCCGCGCACCTTGGCTAGTGTGGCGAGATAATTGTTGGAGCGGGCATCAAGCAGGGCATCCTCAGTCAGAGTGCCGGGCGTGACCAGGCGGACCACGGCACGCTGGACCACGGATTTGCCGCCGCGTTTCTTGGCATCCGCCGGATCTTCTATCTGTTCGCATACCGCGACGCGGAAGCCCTTGCGGATCAGCCGCGAAAGATAGGTGTCGGCGGCATGCACGGGCACCCCGCACATAGGGATATCCTCGCCTAGGTGCTTGCCCCGTTTGGTCAGGGTGATGTCCAGCGCGGCGGCGGCGGCGGCCGCGTCATCAAAGAACAATTCATAAAAATCGCCCATGCGGTAGAACAGCAGACAATCGTCATACTGCCCCTTGATCGACAGGAACTGTTCCATCATGGGCGTGAGTTTCTCGGTTCCCACCGTGGAAGATTTGTTCATGAATGACTCGAAAATCCGAAAAATTCACCAAACGCCGGCGACACTACTTGCCAAGGGAGGCTAGCAAAGCCGCGATGGTTTTTCCAGACCCGGTCTCGGACCGTTTGCTAGAATAGTGGTGCCTCGCACTGACGGCGTATGACAATGGGAGCTATTGCAATGACCGATGCTGAACGTATCGCTGCGCTGGAAGAGCGCCTCACTCTTTTGGAGGACAGAGAGGCAATCCGCATCTTGCGGGACAGCTATCACAGCTGCATCAACGATGGCCGCTACGGTGAAATCGCCGATCTGTGCACCGAGGATGCGTTGGTGGAGCTGGGTTATCTGGCCCGCTATGAAGGCCGCGCGGCGATTGATGCGGGTTTTCGCAGCATGGGGGAGCGGGAACGCTTTTATATCAAACAGTTCATCCACAGCCATATCATCAATATTAATGGTGATGCGGGCGCCGGTACCTCGTATCTGGAGGCGCGCTATGGCCGGTTTGGCGTCTCGTACCTGGTTTCGGGCCGCTATGATGATCGCTATGCCAAGGTGAATGGCAAATGGCTGTTCAGCGAGATGACCATCGAGTTCTATTATACGGTCCCCGCCGGTGTCGGTTGGACCGGCGATGAGCGGCACTACTTAAAGCCACGTTAGCGTGTCCGCCTCTGCAGGGTCGGGACCAGATTGGCCGCCAGGGCGCTGATGATCAAGGCCAGGGCCAGCCATTCGCGCCAGCCCAGTTTCTCGTCCAGCAACCAGGCGCTGGCCATCACGCCGACGATGGGCACCGCCATGGCGCCAATGCCCGTGACCGTGGCCGGGAAGGCGGCGATCACCCGGAACCAGGAGAAATAGGCCAGGGCATTAGCGATCACGACCAGATAAACGATAGCAGTCCAGCTTTCCCTGCTGAGGCTGGACAGGGACAGCGTGGCATCACTCAGGCTCCAGATTATTGTCACCGGGACGGCGCCGATTAATAGCTGCCAGCCCGCCAGTACGGTTGGGTCGTTTTGCCAGGCCCGCCGTTTCATCCAGACCACGCCGAGAGCGAAAAGGATGGCAGCGAACAAGGTCAGTCCAGCACCTACCGGCGCATTTCGCAAGTGCGATAGATCCTGCCAGATCAGCACCACCAGGCCCACAAGGCCCAGACACAGGGCCGCGAACCGGGCCCTGGTCAGGCGCTCGCCCAGCAGAAAGTGGGCAAAAATGCTTGCCCATAACGGCATGGTATAGACGATGACTGAGGTTCGCCCGGCACTGAGCAGCTGCACGCCATAGGTCATGCAGATCTGGAAGACCGCCATATTGCAAATCGCCGCGATTGTTAGATCCCGCCAATAGCTGCGCGGTACCGCCAAAGACGCCCCTTGCATCCAGCCCAGGACCAGCAGGACGGTGGCGGCAGCGGTCATGACCAGAACGCGGCTGCTCCACACATCCATGCTGTCCAGCACGAAGGCGGTCGCCGGATAGCTGAAGCCCCAGCATAGCCAGGTCGCGACGAGCAGGACATAGCCGACTTGTGGTGATACGGGGGCGTTACTCTTGCTCACACATCTCTCTTACACAGGGGTCCTGACGCCTTGATCTCGATGGTATTTGCCGAACGTAGTCAATAGCGAAAGCCCTGAGAAGGCTTTTCTAGGTTCTGGACCAGGCCGTGTTGAAAATATTGGCATGCCTGAATGTGCTGTGATAGCAAGCGGAAAATACTGTATCGTTTATGCGCGCCAGGAAAATTGCGTGCGGATTGGAGCGGCATCAGGCTGCCACAACCAGGGAATGGCTTAAGACAATGGATAACACTTATCAAAATGATGAAGCCTTGCGCTTTCATTCCGAAGGCCGACCCGGCAAGCTGTCTATCACCGCGACCAAACCCATGGCCACGCAAAGGGACTTGAGCCTGGCCTATTCCCCCGGCGTGGCCGCGCCCTGTTTGCGCATTACGGATAATCCTGACTTGGCCTATGACTATACCTCCAAGGGTAATCTGGTCGCCGTCATCTCCAACGGTACCGCCGTGCTTGGCCTGGGCAATCTGGGACCTCTGGGCGCCAAGCCGGTGATGGAGGGCAAGGCGGTATTGTTCAAGCGCTTCGCCGATGTGGATTCTATCGATATCGAGGTCGATACCGAGGACGTGGACGAATTCATCAACTGCGTGCGCTTCTTGGGCAAGGGCTTTGGCGGTATAAATCTGGAAGACATCCGCGCCCCTGATTGCTTCATCATCGAACAGCGGTTGCGCGAGATGATGGATATCCCCGTGTTTCATGATGATCAGCACGGCACCGCGATCATCGCCGCCGCCGGCCTGATCAACGCGGTAGATCTTACCGGACGCAGCATGGCAGAGACCAAGCTGGTGGTGAACGGCGCCGGTTCCGCCGGCATCGCCTGCGTCGAACTGGTCAAATCCATGGGTATGCCAAGCGAGAATGTTGTCGTCTGCGATACCCGGGGGGTGATCTATCAGGGCCGGGAAGATGGTATGAACCAATGGAAATCGGCCCACGCGGTGGATACCTCCAAGCGCAGCCTGGCCGAGGCCATGGACGGCGCCGATGCGGTCTTCGGCCTCTCCGCACGTGGCGCCTTCCCGCAGGAAATGATCGCCTCCATGGCGCCCAAGCCGATCATCTTCGCCATGGCCAATCCGGATCCTGAGGTCACGCCCGAGGAGGTCGCCGAGGTGCGCGGTGATGCCATCGTGGCCACCGGCCGTTCCGATTATCCAAACCAGGTCAACAATGTTCTGGGTTTCCCCTATATCTTCCGCGGTGCCCTGGATGTGCGCGCGATATCCATCAATGACGAGATGAAGATCGCTGCCGCCCAGGCCTTGGCCGATCTGGCCCGCCAGGACGTGCCCGACGAGGTGGCCCAGGCCTATGGCAAGGCGTCCCTGCGCTATGGCCCGGAATACATCATTCCCGCACCGTTCGATCCCCGTCTGATGACGGACATCCCCATGGCCGTGGCCAAGGCCGCGATCCGTACCGGTGTGGCGCGCCGCGATATCGATGACGAGGCGGCCTATGCCCTGGAGCTGCGCCGCCGCCTTGATCCAACGGCGGGTACCTTGCAGTTGATCTTTGATCAGGTCAGGGCCGAACACAAACGCGTGGTCTTCGCCGAGGGCGAGGAAGAGCGGGTGATCCGCGCCGCGCTAAGCTTTTATGAATCAGGCTATGGCGACCCGATCCTGATCGGACGCGAGGAACGGATCGCCGAGAGCATGGAGCGTCTGGGTATTGAAAGCCTGGAAGGCGTTGAGATACTCAACGCCGCGCTGAGCCAGGAAAGCAATGAACCCTACGCCGATTTCCTGTACCAGCGTTTGCAGCGCAATGGTTTTTTGTATCGCGACTGCCAACGCCTGGTTAATCAGGACCGCAATATTTATGCCTCCTGCATGCTGGCGCTGGACGAGGTGGATGCAATGGTCACCGGCGTGACGCGCAGTTATAACGCCGCCTATGACGATGTGCGCCGGGTGATCGATGCCCAGCGGGGCAAGCGGGTGTTCGGTCTATCCATGGTGCTGGCCCGGGGGCAGACTGTATTCGTGGCGGATACCACGGTACATGAATTGCCCTCCTCGGTCGAAATGGCGGATATCGCCGTGCAGACGGCGGAAGTCGCCCGCCGCCTGGGCCACGAACCACGCGTCGCCATGCTGTCTTATTCGAACTTCGGCGATCCCGGCTGGCCCACCGCCGATCGGGTGCGCGAGGCAGTGGCCTTGATGGACAGCCGGGTCACGGATTTTGAATACGACGGCGAGATGTCGGCGGACGTGGCCCTGAACCCGGATTTGAAGGAGCTTTATCCCTTCTCCCGTCTGTCGGGCCCAGCAAACGTACTGGTCATGCCGGCGCTGCATTCGGCCAATATCTCGTCCAAGCTGTTGCAGGAATTGGGCGGCGGCACGGTGATCGGCCCGATCCTTGTGGGTCTGGAGAAGCCGGTGCAGATCGCCGCCATGGGTGCCTCGGTGGGCGATCTGGTAAACATGGCCGCCCTGGCCGCGCACGAGGCCGCGCGCCGGTAACGATGCCTGACAAGCCGGGGCCATGGGCGCTGTCGCCGGGACGTAAGCGTTCTGGCTTTCCGTTCGGCGTGTTGTTGTGGCTGGCGCTGTTATGCACCGCCGGCCTTGCCGTCTGGTGGCTGTCTGGCCATTTCTCGGGCCGCCTCTCCTCGGACGACGATAAAATTGATCTGGTGCGCCTGGTGACCATATTGGCCTTGGTTTCCAGCGGGTTGTTGGTGGCTAGACGGATAAATCTTGGCGAGATAGTGCGCAATATCGCGATCTGGACCGGCGCTGCGGCGGTTCTGGTCCTGATCTACACTTACCAGGACGAGCTTTCCGCGGTTGGCGCCCGCGTCGGGGCGGAGCTGTTCCCCAGCGACCCCACGGTGGACCAGGACGGTGTCCTTAGCCTGACCCAAGGGTCTGATGGGCATTTCTATGCCATGGGACAAGCCCATGGCGCGCGCATCCGTTTCATGATCGACACCGGCGCCTCGGATATCGTCCTCACGCCGTCGGACGCAAAACGCCTTGGTGTCGATCTCGGGGCCCTGCACTATACAAAAATCTATCAGACCGCCAATGGCCGGGGCCGCGGTGCGCCTTACGTCCTCGATACCTTGTCCATCGGGCCCATTCAATTCAATAAGGTGGCCGTATCGGTCAATGAGGCAGAGATGAGCGCATCCTTGCTGGGCATGTCATTCCTGGACCGCCTGGGTTCGTTCGAAATTCACGGCCGCAAGCTGATCCTGCGTCAGTGAGTAGCGTCCACCCCGACCGCCTCGGTGATATTACCGAAACCGTCCTGGCGCAATAGGTGGGCTAGGCCGTTAGTGATGGCGGGGATCAGACCGGGGCCTTTATAGATCAGCCCGGTGTAAAGCTGGATCAACGAGGCGCCATTGCGGATCTTGGCATAGGCGGTTTCGGCGCTATCGATTCCGCCAACGCCGATAAGAGGAATCTTGCCGCCGCTGTGGCGATGAAAGGCTGCCAACTGCTGGGTCGAGAATTCGAACAGCGGTTGACCGCTCAGGCCGCCGGTTTCACCCCGATGGCGGCTTTTCAAGCCGTCGCGCAAGCCAATGGTTGTGTTGCCGAGGATCACACCGTCCACGGACAGGGCCAGCAGGGTCCTGGCCAGCGTGGCCAGGCCTTCGCCGTCGAAATCAGGTGCTATCTTGACCAGTACGGGCGGCGGTTCGGGGCAGGCCTGGCGGACACCGGTCAACAATGCCTCCAGTGCCTCGTGGGTCTGCAAATCACGCAAGCCTGGCGTGTTGGGGGAGGAGACGTTGACGACCACATAGTCAGCCAAGGGCCCCAGGGCTGCCATTCCGGCAGCATAATCGGCGATGCGGTCCTCGCTGTCCTTATTGGCGCCTAGATTAGCGCCCAGAATAAAGTGGCGGCCGCCCAATGGCGCGAGGCGCCGGGCCACCGTACCCAGGCCTTCGTTGTTAAAGCCGTTGCGGTTGATCACCGCGCTATCGTCCGACAGGCGGAACAGCCGGGGCCGGGGATTGCCAGCCTGCGGTTGCGGCGTGACGGAGCCGATTTCGACAAAGCTGAAGCCCATGGCCGCGGCCTGCACCGGCACCTCGGCATTCTTGTCGAAGCCAGCGGCGACACCCAAAGGGGTGGGAAAATCCAGGCCCCAATGGCGGCTGGCAAGGATGGGATCGGGATTGGCGGAAACATTGGGGCCCAGCCCGAGGCGCAGGGCTCGGATGGTCAGGCGGTGGGCATCCTCGGGGTCGAGCAGATGCAGCAGCCGTAGGCCCAAATTCCAAATCACGGGGCGCTGTCCTTTGCCCCGGAATCCGGCCGCACATAGGTGACATGGCCCATCTTGCGGCCCGCGCGCACCTCGACCTTGCCATACAGGTGCAGATGCGCGCCCGGCTCGGCCAGCAGCGCCGGCACCTGGTCCACATCATCGCCGATCAGATTGCGCATCTCCACCCGGCCGCGCAAGTCCGTGGCGCCCAGGGGTAGGCCGCAGATAGCCCGGATATGCTGTTCGAATTGGCTGGTCTCCGCACCCTCGATGCTCCAATGGCCGGAATTATGCACCCGTGGCGCCATCTCGTTGACCAACATATTATCGCCGGTAACAAACATCTCCACTGCCATGATGCCAACATATTCCAGGGTGCTGATCAGATCCGTGGCGATGGCGATGGCACGTTTGGTCTGGATCGGATTCAAGTCCGCGGGCACCTCCGATATATCCAGAATATGATCGCGGTGCCGGTTGGCTATTGGGGGATAGGCGCTGACCCTGCCGTCCAGGCTGCGGGCCGCGATCACCGAGACTTCGCCGTCAAAGGGAATAAAACCCTCCAAAATGGATGGCGCACCGGCCATGGCCGCCCATGCCTGCACCAAATCCGAATCCGGGCCCAGCATCACCTGGCCCTTGCCGTCATAGCCCATGCGCCGGGTTTTCAATACCGCCCGGGGTCCGATTTCTGCTATCGCCGCCTTTAAATCCGCCAGGCCGTCCACCGTGGCGTAGGGTGCCGTTGCCGCGCCGACGCTGTTGGCGAAGTCCTTTTCAACCAGGCGGTCCTGGGCCGTGGCCAAGGCCTTGGCGCCGGGTCGCACGGGAACGCGATCGGCCAGGAATTCAAGGGCGGCGGCGGGCACATTCTCGAATTCCAGGGTGACCACATCGACTGATTCGGCGAATCTGTTCAATGCCGCCTCATCCAGATAGTCCGCGATGGTTACGGCGTCCGCCACCTGGCTCGCCGGCGGCGCCGCTTCAGGCCCGAAGATATGACATCGGTAGCCAAGGGGTGCGGCCGCCAGAGCCAGCATCCGGCCCAGCTGGCCTCCACCCAGAATGCCAATCCGGCTGCCGGAGGGAAGGGGGATCATATGACGCCAATCCTCATCGGGGCTAGTCTTCATCTGGATTGTCAGGTACGGCGTCGGTCTGCCGGGCCCGCCAGGCGGCCAGCGCCTGAGCCACGGCCTCGTCCTGCAAGGCGACGATGGAGGCGGCCATCAGGCCCGCGTTGACGGCGCCCGAGTGGCCAATGGCCAGGGTGCCCACCGGTACGCCCTTGGGCATCTGCACGATGGAGAGCAGGCTGTCCATGCCTTGCAATGCCTTGCTTTCCACCGGTACGCCCAGCACTGGCAGGTTGGTCATGGACGCCGCCATGCCCGGAAGATGGGCCGCACCACCGGCACCGGCGATGATCACCGAAAGGCCGCGCCCAGCGGCGGCGGCGGCATAATCATAGAGGCGCTGCGGCGTACGGTGGGCGGAGACGACCCGGCTTTCCACCGTTACGCCCAGTTCCTCGAGAACCTCAACCGCATGGCGCATGGTCGGCCAGTCAGAGCGGCTTCCCATGATAACGCCGACCTTGGCTTCTGTTTTCGTCATATTCACTCTCCGTGCAAAACACTCGCCCAAGCTCTTTATCACCGCAACTTGGTATTACTGGACGCCGGTATAGCCTGAAGGCTGGGCCAATTCGGGCCGGGATTATAGGCTCTTGCCCGGCGCCAACCCACCTGGAATTTTGCTTTTTCTAGCAATTTTGGTGGACAATCGCTAAATAATAGGGTCGAGATTGAGTTACGGGCGCTTCCAAAAGCTTTGTTAACCTTTGCTTTGCTAGTTTTTGCGTAATATGAGGAAGACTCCCGCGAGATTACAGCACGTTTCCTGTCGTGTCGGGTAGTATTCGCCATGGAAAGCAGACGCTGAAAGTATGAAGATTCCTGAAACACGTCCCGTGCGGCCCACCGCGGCGCAGCGCCGAAACCCGGCGTCGGCGACGGGAGCCTATGCTTCGTCCTCGGATCTTGGCGTGGCCGCGCCGACGGACAGCGCCACCGTCATGGGCATTCCAGAGCCGGAACTGACGCCAAAGGTGCGCCAGGCCATCCTGACCCTGATGCAGGAGGTCGAGGGTCTGCAGGCGGAGGTGGAGCGTGTGAACAGCCGTCTGGCCTATATGGAGCGCCTGGCGGACGAGGATACCCTGGTGTTGATCCCGAACCGCCGTGCCTTGATGCGGGAAATGGGCCGGGCGATCTCCTACAACGAACGTTACGCCGCCGTTTCCAGCCTGGTTTATTTCGATCTGAATGATTTCAAGCGGATCAATGACGAATACGGCCATGCCGCCGGCGATGCCGCCCTGTTACACGTGGCCAACGCCCTTTCCGACAATCTGCGCGAATCCGATATGCTGGGCCGTCTGGGCGGTGATGAATTCGGTGTTATCCTGAGTCATACCAATGCCGCACAGGCCTTGGTCAAGGGCCGCCAGTTGGCCCAGGCGATCATGGCCACGCCGGTGGAACATGGCGGGGCGAAATTCACCATGAGCGCCTCATACGGCATTACGACCTTCAAAAAGGGCCAATCGGCGCAGCAAGCCATGGATGCCGCCGACCGGGCCATGTATGTGCAAAAGAACGCCCTGAAAAAACCCGCGTCGCAGGCCGCCAAGCAACAATAATATCCGCGCGTTTCGCCGCGCCGTCTGAAGGGTCTCCGTTAGGCGATAATATCGGGCACCAACTGCGCCTCCAGCCGTCTGATCAGATCGCGCAGGGCCAGCTTGCGCTTTTTCATGCGTTGCAGCTGTAGCTGATCGAAGGCGCCTTTTTCCACCATGGCATCGATGGCGCCATCTAGGTCCCGGTGTTCCTGTTGCAAGGCGACAATCCGCGCTTCGATTTCCGTCTTGTCCAACGACATCATTTCCCCTGCTGCGGTGCCTGACCGCTAACTCTGGTTACCCGTATTTTCGATCCAGGACACTAACATATTCCGCCCCGATTTTCCGAGCCGATTTACTTGATATTGATCACAATTTAAGCGGATATAGTGTAAGATTATCACCATAAAATTGGCGCGCCTACAGGTTGGCTAGCTTCACCTGACCATCCATGGTGGCATTCCCGAGATGTTGTTGCTGGAGAAATCCTCGACCCATGAAGACCTCAAGGACTTCATGGACAACATGTTCAAGACCATTGCGCCGGGTACCCGCTTCATCGCCTCGATCGGCGATACCACGCCGCCCGATGCTGATTTCGACCGCTTGCTCTACATTGGTGACCGGATCGAGAAGGAGGGTGGTTTGCCGCTTACCGCTGGCAGCTACCGCCCGGTTACAGAGGCTAGTCTTGACGCAGCCAAGGCAGCGGTGACGCCCAAATCGCCCACGAAAACGACTGAAGAAACCATCGCTGAGATGGATGTCGGCGAAGCCTTCGGGCAGGTCACCAACGATGTTCTGGAAGGCGAGGAGGAAGACATCCTGGTACATGCCCAGGAATTGCTGGACCAGGGCTATCCAGCCCAGGATATCCTGAATAAGGGCATGCTGCCGGCCATGGACGTGATCGGCGGCCGTTTTTCCGATGGCACGGTTTTTATTCCCGAGGTACTGCTCTCGGCCCGGGCCATGAATGACGGCCTGAAGTTGCTGGAGCCGCATCTGGCGACCTCCAACGTCAAGCGTGGCGGGCGGGTACTGATCGGCACGGTGTTGGGGGACCTGCACGATATCGGCAAGAACATGGTGCTTTCCATGATGAAGGGCACCGGTTTCGAGGTCATCGACATGGGTGTGAACGTCTCGACCAAGGAGGTGGTGGAACAGGTACGCGAACACCGCCCCGACATCGTCGCCCTATCGGCGCTGCTCACGACGACCATGCCGCAGATGAAGGAGATTATCGACGCCTTGGCGGAAGCCGGACTGCGCGATGATGTGAAGGTGATCGTCGGCGGCGCGCCGGTTAACCAGATGTACGCCGATCACGTCGGCGCCGGACGAAGGCATATGTCCGAAGGCAGAAAGTCTAGACCTTGTACACTTCGACCATTGTTCGAAGGTTCGTCAAATACGCCCGTTATGTCAATCGCCAACCGGAACCCAATTTTATATTCAAATTTAATATGACATAGATGAAAACAGATTTAGCAAGAAAGTAGCCGTATTCTGATCGTGTTCCCATGCTTCCTGCGGCGAAGCATTTGATGTGGCGGCAACCGCTTTCGGCTTCCGCGACAGCCATACTTTGGCTACCAATCAAAGCGCTCATGAATATCAATTCCGCGAAGGGGCTATGTCCTTTCGGGTCCCTTGGTTACACTGTGCCGGGAATAAACAGAGAGGCTTGGCGCAATGGCGGCAGCAAACGTGACAGTGGCGGATCATCCCCTGATCCAGCACAAATTGACCTTGCTGCGGCGCAAGGAAACCTCCACAGCCGAATTCCGGCAGTTGTTGCGGGAAATCGCCTTGCTGCTGGCGTTTGAAGCAACGCGCGATCTGGCCTTGAAGCAGGTCGAAATCGAAACCCCGCTCGAGGTCATGCAGGCACCCGCCCTGGACGGCAAGAAACTCTGCCTAGTCTCCATCCTCCGTGCCGGCAATGGTTTGCTGGAAGGTATGCTGGATCTGATCCCCTCGGCCCGTGTTGGCCACATCGGTATGTACCGTGATCATGATACCCTGGAGGCGGTGGAATACTATCTCAAGCTGCCCTATTCCATCGGCGAGCGGCAGGTCATTGTGGTCGATCCCATGCTGGCTACGGGCAATTCCTCCGCTGCTGCTGTCACGCGCCTGAAAGAGGCCGGCGCCAAACAGATACGATTTGTTGCCCTGGTCGCCGCCCCCGAAGGCGTCAAGGCATTTGCCGCCGCACATCCAGAGATTCCCATTCTGACCGCCGCCATCGACCGGCAATTGAGTGATATCGGCTATATCCTGCCGGGCCTGGGCGATGCGGGCGACCGCCTCTATGGCACGAAATAGCATGGTGGTAAGTAGCATGATCGAGGCCGAAACAACGATAGAGCCTGGCGCCCCGGACGAGCGGCGGACCCAGGATGCGGTGGGACCCGAACAACTCTCCGCCGAAGTGGGCGCCCTGCTGGATTGTCTAGCGGCGGGCGGTGTCGCCATTGCCCCCCTGGATGTGGCATATGCTATCCTGGCCGCCACGCCCCAGGGTATCCGCCGCATTTTTGATGCCAAGCAACGGAGCTACGAAAAACCCTCCGGCATGTTTGGCAATTATGCCATGAGCGCGGAGTTGCATATCATGGCGGCGGACCGGCACGGCATGGTGAGGGAAATGGTCGAACAGGTCGGTCTGCCATTTTCCGTGGTGGCGCCGTTTCGCGAAGATCATCCCATTTTGGCCAGAGTGGATCCGTTTGTTCTGGAATCATCATCCAAGGCCGGTACCCTGGATATGCTGTTGAACGCTGGGCAGGTGCACGACGAAATCGCCCGCCAGGCTTGGGACCGTGAAATGCCGGTGTTCGGTTCCTCTGCCAATCTTTCTTTGTCGGGCAGCAAGTACCGTCTGGACGACATTGACGAAGCGGTGCGGGCAGCGGCGGATCTCAGTTTCGATTACGGCCTGTCGCAATATGCTAACCACCAGGGCCGATCATCAACTATCATAGACTTTCGAGATTTCTCGGTGATCCGGGCTGGCGTGCGGTTCGAGACCCTACGCCAAGCCTTCAAGGATCGCTTTGACGTAACGCTGCGGGCATAGCCGTCGAAGTGATTGGATTTAAGAAACTAACGCAGGATTTGGGGCACGGTGGATAGTCGGTCAATTATATTTCTGGAGGTCATGATCGCCATCGCCGTTGTCGGCATGCTGGCGTTCTTGGTCTTTCTCATTGGCCGGACGGTTGCTCAATCGAAGGACGGCGGCGGCGGCGCCAACCGATGGTATCAATACCTCTTGGCCGCGCTGTTGCTGTTGGTCATTGCGGTGCTCGCAATCTGGCAATTTTCCACTGAGGGCCTGTTGGGCCAGGCGGCGGACTGGCGGGCCGATGGCCGGGCCATCACCTTTGTCGTCATTATGCTGGTTGTCGGCGGTCTGGGCCTGATCGGCTTCCTGATTTTTCTGGTGGCCCAGAGATCAGGGCAAAGTGCCGCGCCGGCGGCACCGTCAATCGGCGCCGCTTCGGCGCCGGCGGAGACCGCGGCCGCCGTTCCCGATGCGGCGACCCAGCCAACGCCGGCGGGACTGCGCCTGTTGGGTCTGTTGGGCCTGCTGGCCGCGTTCTTGCTGTTGAATTGGATTTATCTGCCCCGGGCCGAGCAGTATTCACTGGTTCTGGGCCTGATCTATCCGGCCTCTCTGGCGGTAGCTCTGGTGTTGCTGTTCGACAAGGCCTCGCGGGGCTGGAACGTCAAGGACGTGGCGGAGAACTTCCGGGAATGGCTGCTCTGTGATGCCATTACAATCCTGTTGATCCTGGCTTTCCTCAACCTGCGGCAAGACCCCGGAGGCGAAGAATACGCCGCGATGTTCTGGGATGTACTTTATGTGGCGCTGTTTTTTCTGGTCTTTTGGGTGTTGGATCGGACCCGCACGCGGCTGCGTTTTCTGCTGGCGCATGCTTATCTCATCGCCCTGCCGATCCTGTTGCTGATCTGGCGCGCCATGAAGACTGTGCCCGAGGGCGCCGCGCCCCTACCGGAGATCTCGTGGTGGAGCACGGTCTGGCCGTTCTTCTTTCTGGCCATCATCGCCTTCGTTTTAGAGATCATCGTCATGTTGATCCAGGGCAACGAAGGCAAGCAGGGCTTGGGCGCGGTCAAAGACACGATCTTCGTTGCCATTTACGGTATTTTGTTAATCGTTGCGATCCCGGAGGCTGTGGAATGAGTATCGACGAATTGGCCCAAATGGATATCGCATCGTTAGCCACGATGATTGCCGCGCGTGAGGTCTCCCCCGTCGAGGTGATGCAAAGTCAACTGGCCCGGATCGAGGCGTTGAACCCAGATTTGAATGCCTATATCTCCCTCTATCCCGATGCCGCAATAGCGGCGGCTAAGGAGGCGGAGGCCGAAATCGCCGCCGGTAACTATCGCGGGCCGTTGCATGGCATTCCCATGGCCGTTAAGGATCTGTTTCAGGTCGCGGGCATGGAACGCACCTGTGGTTCGAAACTGCTGTCCGAAGACATCGCCAATACGGACGCCACATCCGTTGCTCGCCTGCGCGAGGCCGGCGCCGTCATGGTGGGGATGTTGAACCTGCATGAATTCGCCTTTGGCCCCACGGGTATCAACCCACACGTAGGCACCGCGCGGAACCCATGGAACATAGATTATGTCTCCGGCGGTTCCTCATCGGGGTCCGGTTGCGCCACCTCCGCCGCCCTGGCCATGGCCACCCTGGGCAGTGATACCGGCGGATCAATCCGTATTCCAGCCTCCCTGTGTGGCGTCGTTGGCTTGAAGCAGACCTATGGCCTGGCTTCCCGCTCCGGCATCTATCCATTGTGTGAAAGCCTTGATCACGGCGGCCCCCTGACGCGTACAGTGCGCGACGCCGCTTTGGTACTGACCGCCATCGCCGGCGCCGACCCGGCCGATCCGTCGACCGCGAACGCCAGGGTGGCCGACGACTATACCGCGTTGCTGGGCCGGCCCCTGGATGGCCTGCGTATCGGCGTGCCGCGCGACTTCTTCTTTGATCGCCTGGATGGGGAGGTCGAGGCCGCCGTGCACGTTGCCCTGGGCGTGCTGCAGGACCTGGGCGCGGCAGTGGAGGAGGCGGTGCTGTCCTTTAATCGGGATGCCACTCAGGGCTGGAATGTCGTGGCCATGGGCGAGGCCCACACGGTGCACGATGGCCATCTGCGTGATTATGCCGACCAGCTGTCGCCGGATGTCAACGAGCGCCTGCGCCTGGGCGAAGGTTTGAGCGCTACGGATTACATCAGGGCGCGGCAAACTCAAACACGGGTGCGTCAGGAAATGGCCGGGGTTTTGTCGCAAACACCTATTCTGGCCATGCCGACGGCGGTGATCCCCTCGGTGCCTATCGCCACGGGCAAGACTATGGTGGGTGAGCGGGAAGTCATCGGCTGGAAGGCGCTGGGGCAATTGACCCGGCTGGCGGCCTTTACCGGCCAGCCAGCGATCTCCATTCCCTGTGGCTTTACGAAAGCCGGCCTGCCGATTGGCTTGCAACTGTTGGGCCCTTGGTTCGAAGAGCCGTTGCTATTGCAGGTCGCCTATGCTTACGAGCAAGCCACGGAGTGGCATCTGCGCCGCCCACCGCTGACGGTCTGACGGTGGCTGATCAGATGCTGGTGGAGCTGCCGGAAGACGCGGCCACGGGTGAGATCGCGGGGATCTACGAAGAAATCCGCCAGCTTTGGGCCGTGCCCTATGTCTCGTCATTGCAGCGCCATCTGGCGACCAAGCCGGGCTGGCTGGAGTGGAGCTGGGCCGCGTTGAACCCGGCCTTTCGGTCCGGGCAGGCACAAGACGCCGGTTGGCGGGTCGCCACCGATTTACCACTGCCGCCTCTGGCGTCGTTCGATGCACGGGAATTTGGTCTTTCCGGAGGTGATCTGCGGCTGGTGGCCCAGGTCTGCGCCGGCTTTGTCCGGGTGGCGCCGGTCAATCTGATGTTCGCCGGTCTACTGCGTCATCTGCTGGCGGAGGAGCGGCCCCAAGGCGCCGGCTGGCCCGGCGCCGGCTGGCAACCGCCCGAGGCCCTGCCGGTCCTGCCCACAATGCTCGATCCGGCCTTGGCGGATGAGGACACTCGTACGTCCTTGTTGAAATTGGGAACGGATGTGGATGGCACGCCATTCGTGCCCGGACTCTATCGTATTTTGGCCCGTTGGCCGGCCTATTTTTCGCACCTGGCCCGGGTCCTGGTACCGCTGTTCACCGCGCCCGGAACCGACGCCGCACGGGTGGCGTTGTTGGCGGGTGTGGACGGAGCGGTGGTGGAGCTGTTTGCTCAACTGCCACCGATACCGGATGCCGCGATGCCTGACATGGCGGAAATTCCGGCCATTCTTTCTGCCCTTGATACCTATCGTGGGACCAGTCCGGAGATGGTTATCTTTGGCCGTTTGATCTCGGATGCATTGAAGTGAATAATTGCCGGCATTTGACCCTATCGCGCGGCCATCGTGACGGCTAAAATGCGGCACAGGATAAGGTTCAAAGGGGACGGCATATGAATGGGTGGCAGTGGTTCTGGACCCTTGTGGGCTTTATTATCTATATCGTCGTTCTGATCTTTTTGTATTTCTACAAACCGTTTGAGGATCTGTTCAATCTGGTCCTGAACGGTTTGAGTTATGAAAATTCTATTCTGTGGGCTGTTGTCATTGTCGGTATAGCCGGTTTCTGCGGTTACCATTGGCGGGCCTATCAATCCCACATTGTCCAGCAGCGCAGTGTTGAGAGCATGGTGCTGACCTCGTTGCGCGGTTCCACCTTCATCGCCATTCTGTTTTCGGCAGGTGCTGCCTTGCAGGCGGTGCAGATCCTTTGTGTTTACCTGTTGGCGCCCGGCTACAGCCTGGATGAGGCCTTTGGCAAACGCCTGGCGGCGGTGGTTGCTTTGGTCATTTTAACCGGTGTTTTTTGCATCATATTCTGGCTATTGAAGGTCATGCGCCCGGTTGGACGTAGAGGTCGGGCACAAGAGCATTAGGCTTCGGAAATGAATCAGTTTGAGCATATCCTTTACGAGGCCGTCGACGGTCGCGCCTGTATTACTCTGAACCGGCCGGAAAAGCGTAATGCCCTCTCTGTGCCGCTGCTGGAAGAGTTTAACGAGGCCCTGTGGGAGGCGGACAACGACAAGGAGGTCCATGGCATTATCATTCGCGGCGCGGGACCCTCGTTTAGCGCCGGCTATGATCTTACACCGGGCCTGAACAACCCACCCGCCGGTGGCCGTCCCGGACGCAGTTATCGCGACGGCGGCATCTATGCCGATCCCACCATTGATGATGATATCTGGCGCCTGGAATACAGCCAGCGCCTGCGCATGGTGCTGTTTGATATGCACAAACCCACCATTGCGCAAATCCATGGCCATTGTCTGGCGGGTGGCACCGATATTGCCTTGCTGTGCGACATGGTGATTGCGGCGGATGATGCGGTGATCGGCTTTCCCCCCGCCCGCGACCTCGGATCGTTGCCGAACCAGATGTGGGTTTATCATTGTGGGCCGCAATGGGCCAAGCGCCTGGTACTGACCGGCGATACCATTACAGGCGCAGAGGCGGTGGAGATCGGCCTGGTGATGAAATCCGTGCCTAGCGATTTGCTGGAGGCTGAGGTCGAGGGCCTGGCCAGCCGCCTGGCCAAGATTGATCCCGATCTGCTGACCGCCAACAAACGTATCGTCAATTTGGGGCTTGAACTGATGGGTGCGAGGACCCTGCAACGGCTGGCGGCTGAGAACGATGCCCGCGCCCATTTGGCGCCCGGCACACGCAGTTTCCGCAAGGTCGCCCGTGCCGATGGTCTCAAGGCCGCGCTAGCGGGCCGTGACGAAGGTTTCGGTGATGGCCGCGCCCGTGTCCGCGGGCCTGAGGTCCGTGATGAAAAGGGCAATCTAGTCGATTAGTAGCCATGGCCTTGACCATCGGCATACTTGAAGCGGGCGCGGTAGCGCCAGAATTTCACGGCTATTTGACATCTTTCTCGGATGCCTTTCAGAATTTCCTGGATTCCACCGGTGAGGGGCCGAAGTTACGCTCCTATCTCTGTTATGATGGTGAATTTCCCCAGGCTGCGGAAGAATGCGACGGCTGGCTGATCACCGGCGCTGCGGCCGCGGTCTACGACGGCGATGCCTGGATCCCTTTGTTGGAGGCTTTTACGCGGACGGCGTCAGAAACCCGGCCCGTCGTCGGCATTTGTTTTGGCCACCAGTTGATCGCCCAAGCCTTTGGCGGCGAGGTGAAAAATGCGTCCGGTTGGGGCGTTGGCGTGCACAGCCATGAAGTTACGAACACGGCGGATTGGATGGTGCCGCCACTACAAAGCCTGTCCCTGTTGGCCTCTCATCAGGACCAGGTCGTAACGCCGCCACCAGGCGCGGAAGTGCACGGCGGCAGCGACTTTTGTCCTATTGGCATCATGACCATTGGAGCGAACGTACTGAGCATCCAAAACCACCCGGAATTGACCAGGGACTTCGCCAGCGAATTGCTCCGGGTGCGCCGGGATATTATCGGCCCCGTCACGGCCGATGCCGCCCTTGATAGTATGTCCACGCCAACCGATGAAGCCGCTGCTGCTGCCTGGATCTTAGGCTTTCTTGATCGGACCTAGTTATGGGGACGCAATTCTTAATTTAATATAATTAACTCTTGCGCTTTGTGTGGCTGTACAATTGATGGTTTAGTTGTCATGGATTGGATCAGGGTATTTAGAATGGTTGAGAAATATGCCGATGGCATGATGCATGGTGCCGCGGGCACGGTTTCCATCAAGGACATGCAGAAGAAAATCAAGGAGGTAGCGTTGGCCTACGGCGCTACTTCGGTCGGTATCAATGATCTGGACTCCCTGGCTGGTGGCCCGCCCTCGACCGATCTCAACCATATTCTGGGTAGCGCCAGGTCCGCGATAACCTTTGCCGTGCCCTATGATGCGGACAATATCCGCGCCTATCTCTCCAAGAAAGACCGGCACGGCCATCAGCGGGATCAGAACCATTCCAACACTATGGCAAGCGGCATCGCCGGACAGGTGGCCAGCTATCTGGGCCAGTTTGGGGCCGAGGCGGTGGCTGTAATGTCGAATTCGGTCTACCGCGCCGGTAACGACGTCAGGTACATCGAACAACAGCCCGATCTGTCGCACCGTTATCTGGCGATCCGCAGCGGCCTTGGCTGGTTCGGTTTCTCCGGTAATGTGCTGACGCCGGAGCATGGCCCCAATGTGGTCTTCGCCACCGCTGTTTCCGATGTGCCCCTGACCGCCGACCAGCCCCTGGCGGAAGAGGATAACTATTGCGACGAGTGCCAAGCCTGCAATGCCTCGTGTCCATCCGGCTTTTTCCGCTTTGGCAAAAAGGACAAGGTTACGGTCACCATGGGCGGGCGCGAATTCACCTATACGGAACGGCGCGACTATGCCCGCTGTACCTATGTCTGCGCCGGCTACAACGGCCTAGCCAAGAATCGCCGCTGGTCGACTTGGTCGCCGGGCCGTTTCCCCATCCCCAATGATGATAAGGAGTTGAAGGGCGCCTACCGTCAGGCCATCCCGCCTTTCAACCGCCGTCCCGCGCCGGACGGCGTGACCAACAAGCAGCCCATGGTGTTCGGTTTCGGCGGCCGTGATTTATCCACAACCTGTGGCAATTGCGCCCTGGTCTGCGACCCGGAACGGGCCGAGCGTGACCGCCGTATCACTTCCTTGCAGCAGGGCGGCGTGGTCGTCCAGCACGAAGATGGCAGTGTCGAAGCAATGTCGGCCAGCGATGCCAAGGATTTCCTCGCCGCCATGCCGGTGGAAAGGCGGCAGGATTTTGAATTTATCGAGGACGGAGATTGAGCCGGAATACTCCGAACGTGCCCTATTTCCCCCACTCCCAAGCATCTGGATGGAGTAGCTCCCACCTCGCATCGGCGGATAAAACCTCCGTGGAGCCGTAGTAAAAATCCATGAAGGCCCAGGTGCCGAGATACAGGGACGCGACGACCGTGCTCAGTAGGGTGGCGATGCGAACCATATAGCCGAAATTGTGCAGGGCCCCCCCCTTCATGGACCGTATTTGCTTTTCCACCCTGCGGGCATCGTCCTGTGTCTGCCCCCAAGCCTTGTAGGCTTCCAGACGAGCTTTCCCGCCCATTGGTGCGTCTTGATCCAAACGGCTGGGAAATAACAGGCCTTTCAAATATGCCAGGGCAATCAGGGAAATCAAGGACCCACCGCCTGCCAACAAGACAATATAGAAAACCGTGTTGGCCAGTGCGCCGTGCTGGGGCACCGCCCACAACGCCAAAGGAAAGACAAGAACGATAAGGCCAAATACAGTCATGATGCCCTCGATCAGACCAATGACTAACTGATCGACGATGGTGTGTGAGCCGGTTGCGCGTCTCAATCTGGAAACTCCATACTCGATTATTTTTCAATTTTAGAACGTGTTCTAGCTATTGCCGCCGGGAGGCTGTGCGAAAAATCCAAATTTCTCGTCGCCGCGAAAGCCGAAGGGTGTATCGAAGTTGCGTGTCACTTCCCGTTTTGTCCCTGTTTGCAACATATCTTGTAGCAACCCTTGTTCCAAGCAAATCGTAGCGTGTGCCTGATGATTTCTTTGCTGATACCCATGTAGTGCAAGGTCTCTTCCGTCACGACGTTTTCAATGCTTCCCTAGTGAGATGCAGCGCGTAATATTGAGAATAATATTCAGGTAGCAGGTCGCTTGGATAATCATGTCCCTATCTTCAAACACGAACAAATGCAGGTTCACGGAGCGGAGGATCTCCTCAAATACGGCGCGATCTTCGCCGTGATCGAGTTTCTGGTCGTCAGGATGCAGTTGCGCATGAAGCTCTCCACTAGACGCCCAAAGTCGTTAGCTTCAGCTCCTCCAATCAAACGGGAACTCCCGCTACGCCGCCAGGGCTATCGATGCGCTCCCGGGGCGCCCAGGCGGGCCGAAGTTGTCAGTGCCGTGCGTGCAGCAGCACCTCGGCTGTTGGCGTGCAGGCCCCCGTAGGGACCGCGCTTGACGAAGGCGCCGTCGCCGGGCTGGCCCAGATATTGGCCCTTGTCGATAATCACTTGGCCTCGTGACAGCACGGTTTCAGTAAAGCCGCGCACCTTGGTGCCTTCATAGGCGTTGTAATCGATGTTCATGTGGTGGGTGTGGGCGTTGTGTAGCGAGATTATTTCTTCCCGGTCGGGATTGAAAATAACAATGTCGGCGTCGCTGCCCACGGCGATTGTTCCCTTTTTGGGGAACAGCCCAAAAATCTTGGCGGGCGAGGTCGAGGTCAGCTCGACGAAGCGGTTCAGTGAGATGTTCCCGTGGTTGACGCCCTTGTGATAAATCAGGCTCATGCGGTTTTCTACGCCGGGGCCGCCGTTGGGGATCTGGGAGAAATCATCGCGGCCGATCTCTTTCTGGTCGCGGATGCAGAACGGACAATGATCCGTCGAGATCACGTCCAGGGCTGAATTGCGCAGGCCGCCCCATAGTTCGTCCTGATTCCATTTTTCACGCAAGGGCGGGGTCAGTACATATTTGGCGCCATCGAAACCCGGTTCGTCATAGCAGTCGATATCCAGTAACAGATATTGCGGGCAGGTCTCCGCATGCGCCATGACGCCCCTGGCTTGCGCCATGCGCAATTGCTCCAAGGCGTCAAAGCAGCTGAGATGCACCAGATAGACCGGCGCCTGGGCCACCTCGGCAATGGCCAGGGCCCGGTGCGCGCCCTCCGCCTCCAGCCGCGTGGGGCGGGTCAGGGCATGATATTTTGGTTCGATATGGCCTTCCGATAATGCGATCTTGACCAACTCGTCGATGACGATACCGTTTTCCGCATGCATGCAGACCAGGGTGCCATCCTCGCCGGCCTTGCGCATGGCCCTGAATATGGTACCGTCATCGGATAGCAGCACGCCGGGATAGGCCATGAACAATTTGTAGGATGTGACGCCTTCCTCTGATAATCGGCGCATCTCTGGCAGGCGTTCATCCGGCATGTCGGTGATGACCATGTGAAAGCCATAGTCGATGGCGGTGCGTCCCGCCGCCTTTTCGTGCCAGGCATCCAGCGCGGCAAGGGTTGAGGTGCCCTTGGTCTGAATGGCGAAATCGACAATGGTCGTGGTGCCGCCATAGGCCGCTGCCCTGGTGCCGGTCTCGAAGGTGTCCGATGTGGTGGTGCCGCCAAACGGCATCTCCATATGGGTGTGGGGATCGACACCGCCCGGTATCACCAGCTTGCCGGCGGCATCGATAACATGATCCGCATCAATCTCCAGATTGAGCCCGATCAGCGAGACCGTATCGGTGCCAATGAAGATATCGGCATGGTAATCATCCACCGCCGTTATGATGCGGCCGTTCTTAATGAGAACCGTCACGCCCCTCTCCCCGAAATATATTCGTTACTTTAAGCTTTGCAGAATCTGTGCCTAATGTATCATTAAACCAGCTTTGCGCTAGGCGGTAGGCGAGTGGCTGGGGCAAGGGATGGATGAGGCGTGCGGTGCCGCTGAATATCGCCAGATGATCGCCGCGCAATTGAAAAGCCAATGGGAGGCAAGAAATGACTGTGAAAAAGGGCAACAGGAAAAGTGGTGGCGCATCGTTGCGGATGAGCCGCCGTAAATTCATGGGAACCGCGGCGACGGTTGCGGCGGCTGGTGGTATCACCGGTTTCCCCAATATTGTACAAGCCGCCGATCCAATTCGGACCATCGGCCTGGGCGTTAGCATCATCAACGAAATCCAAGGCAAGGCGGCCAAGGACGTGGGCTTTAAGATCCGTGGCCAGGCGCTCGGCTATGGCGCCTTGTTTGGCAAGACCTTGAACCAGAATGATCAATACGAAGTCTCGGAATGCTATTTCGACATGTTCGATGTGATGATTCCTTCAAAAGTGTTCCAGCCCATTGATACCAAGCGGATCAAGGATTGGGACAAGGTCTCGAACTTGACCAAGACCGGCATGTTGACGCCAGGTTCAAGTGTTGGCCAGGGCGATGCGCCGGTGCGGCAAATCTGGGTCGACAAGGACGGCAATCGAACCAAGGGGCCGTCGCGTTATATCTCCGCCGTGCCCGGTTGGCACAATGCGGATTCTCTCGGTTACAACCCCGAGGATACCGGCCGGCCTATTGAAAGCTGGGCGGAATTGTTCAGCTCCGACTTCAAGGGCCGGGTGGCACTCCTCAACGTGCCGCAGATCGGTGCTATGGATGCGGCTATGGGCGTCGAAGCGCTTGGCCTGATCAAGTTTGGCGACAAGGGCAATATGACGAAAAAGGAAATCGACTTCCTGGTAGACTTTCTTATCAAGAAGAAAAAAGAAGGCCATTTCCGCGCCTTTTGGGAAACCTTTGGCCAGTCCGTCAATCTGATGGTCAGTGGCGAGGTGGCCCTGCAAAGCATGTGGTCGCCGGCAGTGACGGCGGTGAACGCCGAGGGCGTGCCCTGCATCTACGCCTCGCCTAAGGAAGGCATGCGGGGCTGGCATGGCGCCCTGGCGATCTCGGCCAAGGCTTCGGGCAAGAAGCTGGATCAGGCCTACGACTACATCAACTGGTGGCTGGATGGCTGGGCCGGCGCCTTTGTCGCCCGTCAGGGTTATTACATGTCTACCCCCGCCAATACGAAGAAGCATCTGCCCGCCGACGAGTGGGACTTCTGGTACGAAGGCAAGCCCGCGGCCAAGGAACTGCCGGATCCGTTTGGCTCGCCCCTGGTGGAAAAAGGCGTGGTGCGTGACGGCGGCTCGTACGAACAGCGCTTCAAGAAGATTGCCGTTTGGAACTCTATCATGAGCGAGAACGACTATCTGGTGAAACGGTGGACGGAATTCCTGACCGCGTGATAACAGACTTGGAATAACATCATGCGATAATACTGGGCCGGTGCGGCATTCTCCGTGCCGGCCCCATTCTTTTAATTTTTTGCCGTATCGAAATGTCAAAAGCCAGTGACCAGCATCATACAGGTTTGATCGGCAGCCAGCCCCAGCCGGATGGTTCCGTCCAGGGCAAGATCAGCTATGCCGAGGAAGGCTTTTCCACCGCCTGGCTGATCGCGCCGGCGAGCCTTTGGCTGATCCTGTTTCTGGTTATTCCGCTGGTATCCATCGTTGTCTTCAGTTTCTGGGAGAACACCCCGCAAGGTTTGAGCCCGGCCTTCTCGTTGGAATTCTATGGCGAGTATTTTTACACCAAAGGTTTCTTCGACCCTGATTCCGACCGCTTTCTTCTACCCTCGGTCTTTATTCGCACCCTTGGCTCCACTGTCTATTTCACCCTGGTCACTATGCTTCTATGCCTGATTGTTGGTTACCCGATAGCCTATTTCCTGGCCATGCAGGTGCAGGAATTCAAATGGCAGCTGGCTTTGTTCCTATTGTGCATGGTGCCGTTCTGGACCTCGTATCTGATCCGTGCCGTGGCCTGGTTGCCCATGCTGGGCCGGCGTGGCCTGATCAATCAGGCGCTATTGGGAATGGGTATCGTGGATAAGCCGGTCAGCTTTTTGTTCTATTCCGAATTCGGCTACACCATGGCCTTGGTGCAAATCTATGTGGTGCTAGGTATCGGGCCGATCTTCTTTTCCCTGGCCAAGATCGATAAGGACATATTGGAGGCCGCCACCGATATGGGTGCAACGCCGTTCCAAATTTTCCGCGAGATCATCGGGCCCATGTCCTTGCCCGGCGTCGCCATTGGAATGATCTTCATCTTTGTCATGATCATGGGTGAATTCGCTACCGCCGTGGTTGTATACGGCGGCAAGACTTCGACAGCCGGCACGGTGATCCTGAATTACTATGGCATCGCGAATTATCCCTTTGCCGCCGTTAATGCCCTAATGCTGATGCTGGCCATGGTGATCGGCATCATCGTCATCCTGCGTGTCGTTGATATCCGGAAGGAGCTTTAGAAACCAATGGCTCGCTGGACACCGGAAAGATGGCGCAAGTTGCGGGTGAAGACCGGCTTCTCGATCTATTACATGATCTTCCTGGCTTTCATTTACGGGCCTATGTTCGCCATGTTCATCCTGTCCTTCCAGGGCCGGCGCGGCGGTACTTCCTTTCCCATGCGGGGTTGGAGCCTGTATTGGTGGAATAAGTTGCTGGAACCGTCCACGGTGGGCGACATGCAGGGGGCTCTGGGCCGCTCCCTCATTCTGGCCTTGATGGTCATGGTTATCACCGCGCTGTTCTCCACCATGCTGGCCATGGCTTTTCGCAAGGCGTTCCGTTTTTCCAATGTATTGTTCTACACAGTTTTGACCGGCCTGATGGTGCCAGGTGTTCTGCTCAGCCTTGGCATGGCGATTCTGATGCGGCAGTTGGGCCTGTCGCCGGCTTGGTATTCATCCGGCCTGGCGGTGCATGTGATCTGGGCTCTACCGTTCGGCTATCTAGTGATGATGGCCGTCTTCAACCGCTTTGATTCCGGCCTGGAGGAGGCTGCCCGCGACATGGGCGCGGATGAGTGGACCGTATTCAAGGAGATTACCCTGCCCCTAATCACCCCGGGGGTGGTTGCCGCCGGCCTGTTCGGCTTCACGCTTTCCTATGATGAATTCGCTCGCACTACGTTGCTGGCGGGGGCGGACAACACCTTGCCCCTGGATATCAACGCCTCCATGACCCAGCGTATCCGGCCTACATTGTTCGCGCTGGGCACCGCCTCGACGCTATTCTCGTTGGCGATGATCTCGGTGTTCCTGGGGATCTACACGGTTCTCTACCGCCGTTCACGTTAGCTGGGGTGTTTTGTAGCCGACCTCGCCATCAATCGTGATCTCGACCTGAACCAGATAGCGGGCCAGGGCGTCCGCATCGATCTCCATGCCCAGACCTGGTGCCTCGGGCGCGCTGATCAGGCCATCACCATCCCGTTCAATCAGGCTCTGGGTAATCTCCCTTGATAGCGCCTTGGCCTCTACCGGGTATTCGCAAATATCATCCTTTTCGTGTCCGGCGAAGGCCTGCAGCGAGGCGCTGAGCGCGATGTGTGAATTAAAGGTATGGTTGACGAAACGGACATCGCGCTGGGCGGCATAATCGGCCACCCGCTTGCCGTCAGAGATGCCCATGCGTCCAGCGTCGATCTGCACATAGCCCAGGCCGGCATGGTCGATCATCTGCTGTGCCATATGAAAGTTATGCGCCCCTTCACCGCCTGCCAGACGCAGTGGTGCGGCCCGTTCGGCCAGCGCCTTATAAGCGCCTAGGGCGGCGGAGATGAATGGTTCCTCCAGCCAGGTGGCCCGGTGTGTTTTTAACGCGTCAAGGCGCGCGGCGGCGGCCTCCACGTCGTCGACCCAGACCGTGCCTGCATCGACCAACAGAATACCGTCCTCGCCCAGGCCCTCGCGTGCGGCGGCGATGTGCGCGGCGTCCGTTGCCGCATCACCTTGACCATATGGGCCCCAGCCGAATTTAACGGCGCGAAATCCAGCTTTCCGCTGGGCCGCGCCCTTGGTCAGTGTCTCATGCGGGTCATTGCCGAACAGCTGCGAGGCATAGGGCGTCTTCGCCGTGCTTTTCACATGACCCAGCCCGCCTCGTCGCCCGAGGCGATGCGCACCAGCAGTGAATCCTGGCTGTTGTCGGCGATTGCCTCGACCGTCGGCATACGCAGATAGAAAAAATCAACGGCTTCGATGGTCGCCATGATCATGCGTCTCCTTCGGGTGTGGGACCAGCGAAATCAAAGGCGCAAAAATCACCGCCCTGAAAATAGTCGGCTACTGCATTCGGTGTGCGCTCCGTCTCCGCCGCCAGGGCGCGGTCCCGGTGGTCCTCGGCGTGGTCCTGGGGGCGATAGCCAAGACGGTGTGCCGGTTCGTTGTCCCACCAGGCCCGTGCGTTGGCGGAGGCGCCCCAGACAATCTCGTAACCCAGATCCGGGTGCTCCAGGCCAATGCGGATCAGTTGCACCAGGTCGCGTGGGCTGACCCAGATCGACAGACGCCGCTCGTCCACCGGATAGTCATCGATGTTGCCGATACGGATGGAAAGGACGCCGAGGCCGAATTTCTCGGCATAGAATGAACCCAGGGCCTCGCCAAAGGCTTTGGATACGCCGTAACGGCTGTCGGGGCGGACCTTGTCATCGACGCCTCGCAGCAACGCCGTGACCTGGGCCATGTCGGAGAGGGTTAGACGCGGATAGACGCCTTTTAACAATGTGCGCAGACGCGTGCCGATGCCGCCCGCGGCACCGGTAATCAAAACTGTCTTCATGGGATGTCTCCGGTTACACCACGCTGTGGGGCGTGAGTTTCGTGCCGTCGGAATAACGGCTGAAACGAAAGGCGTGCAGATCCAACGAAGGCTTGCTACGCAGGATCAGCTCGGAAATTAGCCGGCCCACGATGGGCCCCATGCCAAAGCCATGGCCTGAAAAGCCTGTGGCCAGAACCAGGCCCGATGGTTGGTCGAGGGCATCCAGGGTCGGCAGCATATCCGGCGCCATGTCCACATAGCCGGCCCATTTACGCTCGATCTCCACCGCCGCCGTATCCGGCAACAGACGGCGCAGTTCCGAGAGTACGTGGTTGAGGACCTTGTGATTGGGTTCGGGGTCGAGGATGCGGTGGGTGGTCAGTTCCTTCGTCAGGGCGGATTTCGAGAAGCTGCCGCCAAGTAGATCAAACGCAAGGCGGTTCAGGTTGAGCTTAATGTCCCGCTTGTTGCGGACAAAACTTCCGGCGAAGGAGGGAAAATTCAGCACGCTTTCCAGGGTCAGGTCATGATCCGCCGAGCGGGTGGCGATATTGAAGGTGCCATCCCGGCGCTGACGAAAAGCCACTCCGGTCCAGGTGGCTGTATGCGAGATGACGGGCGCCGCCGTGGTCCGCGCGACCGAGCCCTTGATCCACATCTGTGGCAATTTCAAACCGAGTGTACGGAGGAACCGCCCCGACCAGGCACCGCCGGCGCAGACCACCACCGGCGCGCGGATGACGCCATGTTCCGTGACCACGCCAGACGCGACGCCGCCCGTGGTCTCGACCTCGAACACCGCGCAATGGGTCAAGAATTCCGCGCCCCGGCCCTCGGCGGCGCGGGCCAGGGCGGCGGTGACTTTCGTTGGTTCCGCCTGGCCGTCGTTTTCGGTGAAAATGGCGCCCTTGCAGTCAAAGGCATTGCCTGGCGTGATTGCATCCAATTTAGCGCGGCTCAAAATTTGCGTAGGAAGGCCAAATTCCGCCGCTGTTTTCTGCCATTGCTCCCACCCGGCAGCCTCTTCATCCGTATCGAAAGTGACCAAGTTGCCGGCGGATAGCCATTCCAGGTCGGCGTTCAATTCCCGCTCCAGGCCGCGCCAGATCTTGTTGGCTTCCATCATCAGCGGGATTTCGGCGGGGTCGCGGCCCTGCTGGCGGACAAAGCCCCAGTTGCGGCTGGATTGTTCGCCGGCGATTTCGCCCTTCTCGCAAACAATGACTGATGCACCGCCTTTGGCCAAGTAGTAGGCAGTGGCGGTGCCGGCGATACCGGCACCAATTACGACAACATCGGCGGTCTTATCCATTGTGGTCTACCCATCGAATACGAAGGTCTAGCGGTCCAAATCCTCCGGCCGCCGAGTTCTCTCCAACAGCATGCCGGAATCGGCGGCAAAACATAAGGTCTCTTGCTCGCCAATCTTGTAGGTACTGTCCGACAATTTACGATGCTGTTCCACATGTACGAATTGACCTGGCTCAAGTTCAAACACGTCGGTTTCCAAGGTGCCAAGAAATTCCGTCGCGACATAGCTGCCTACGACTTTATTGGCCATGTCCGGATTGTCCCCCGTATGCATCAGATCGGCGCGGACTGAGAAATGAGCCTCCTGACCAACAGGCACCTGGCGAATATGCTCTGGTACACGAATATAATAGAGCTGCTGCTCCGCCTCTACAAAAATCATGGAACCGCTGCGGGATTTGATTGTGCCCTTGAACATATTGTTGTTGCCGATGAAATCGGCGACGAAGCGGTTGCGTGGGTTTTCATGAATTTCCCTGGATGACCCAATCTGCTGCACCATGGCATCGCTCATCACGATAACCTTGTCGGCCATGGACATGGCTTCCTGCTGAGAATGGGTGACCATGATGAAGGTAATGCCGGTTTCCTGCTGTATCTTTTTCAGCTCGACCATCATGGTCTGGCGCAGGTTATAGTCGAGTGCGCCCAAGGGCTCGTCCAGCAGCAATACCGTTGGTTCCGAAATCAAAGCCCGGGCCAGGGCGACGCGCTGTTGCTGGCCGCCGGACAGATCGGACGGCCGGCGCGACGCCAGTTGATCCAGGCCTACGGTTTCCAGCATGGCCCAAACCTTGCCGGCGCGCATGTTCTTGTCCATGCCACGCATTTTTAGGCTGAATTCAACGTTCTGGAAAACTGTTCTGTGGGGGAACAGCGCGAAACTTTGAAACATCATCGAGGTGTCGCGGTGCGAGGGCGGCAGGTCGGTGACATCCTGGCCGGAGATAAAAATCTTGCCCCGCGTGACCTCCTCCAAACCGCCGATCATGCGCAACAGGGTGGTCTTGCCACAGCCTGACGGCCCCAGCATGGAGACGAACTCGCCATGTACGATCTCGGCATTGAAATCAATGACCGCCCGGGTGTCGCCCGGAAAGGTCTTATCCACATGCTCTATGACAACGTCTAGTTCGGCCATATCCCATTGTCACTCCCACGAAAGCGGCAGTCCATGCTTGCCATGAAGCCCTGTATAATGGCTCTGGGTTCCCGCTTTCGCGGGAATGATGGCAATACCTGGTTCCTCATGCCCACCCAGCCTAATCAGCTGTCTTGGCGACGGCCCGCATGATATTCCAGACGCTCTCGAACGGTACCTCATCAAAGCCACCCCGGCTGTTCAACTCCTTCATCATGGTCAGGGTCTGGCTCATGGTTTCGTCATCGCCGGCGGCTTCAATCAGTTTCTCCAAGGCCTCGGGGAAATTGGCCTCGCGAGTTTTTTTCGTGCTCAAGGTACTATCGACCAAAGCGGCCAGATGATCGGCGGCTTCCCTCAGGCTGCCTTGGCCGTAGGGGCGTCCGAACAGGCCGCGTAGGCCGTTGGCGGTGAATTTCTGGCGTAGGCCTTCGGGCATGGACTGGGCGAATCCTTCCAGCACCTCGCCGACGCCAAAGCCCTGGGTGAACAGGCCGCGAATGGTATCCACTGTGCCGTCGCCGCCGCCGTACATGCGGATCTGCGCCCCTTCCAGGGCATTGCCCATGGCCTTGGCCTGATCAATATGGATATCCCGATCCGCCTCGATGGATAGCTTGGCCAGTTCCAGGAAGGTCGCGGCATCGTTGTATTTCTTCAAGGCATCGGCCTTGGCTTCCATGCCGGAAGCCTCTGCTTCCAACAGGCGCTGGGTATTTTCCACGCGCAGGGCTTCGACCTCCATCTCGGCCCGGCCCTTGGCGGCGGCCTCCCGCTCGATACCTTCGGCGGAAATTTTCTGGGCCTCAGCGGAGGCGCGGGCACGGATCATTGTGGCGTCCGATTCCTGCTCAGCGGCCAGCTTGCGCGCCTCGGACTGGGTGATCATATGCATGCGCGTGATGGTAGCCTTGCTCTCTTCGTCGATACGGCGAATTTCCGCCAGCATCTCGGCGTCGATCTGCTCAACCTCCTTGGCGCGTTCGGCGTCGGCGACCAGGCGCACGGATTCGACCCGATGCTGCGCCCCCTCGCGTTCCGCCGTAGTGGCCAGGCGTTGCACTTCCGCCACCTCCAGCTCCTTGGTCTTTTCGACCATGGCGATTTCCCGGTTGCGTTCCTCGGTCTCGCGAGCCTGGAACCGCCTGATATCAGCGGCTTCACGCTCCTTGTCCTTTTCGATCAAGGCAATATCGCGTTGCCGCTGTTCCATCTCGACAGCCAGATTCTTGCGGACCTCGACCGCTTCCAGTTCCTCGGCCTTCGCGACCAGTGCGATTTCGCGGTCGCGCTCCTCCTGTTCGCGGGCCAGGGTGCGGCGGATCTCGGCGCGTTCCAGTTCCTCCGCCTTGCCGATCAATTCAATCTCGCTATCGCGCTCGGCCTTTTGCCGGGCCAGGCTGCGGGCGATTTCGGCGGCGTGTGTCGCCCCGCCCTGACGGATCACGGCGGCGTCCTTCTCAATTTGTGCTTTTTCCAATGACTCGGCTTTTTGAATTTCCTCCTGCTCGACCTCCCAGCGCCGATCAAGGATGAAGCGTTGCTGCTCGCTCAAGACCTTGGCCTTTTCGTTGGCCACTTCCTGTTCCTGCTTGGCGGCGGCAAAGCTTTCCGCCTTGTCCAGATCCAGCATTTCTAAACGTGTTTCCAAGGCGCGTTTGCGGACCGCCAGACTGGCTTCCTCGGCTGCGGCATGACGGGCATCGCGGGCAGTTTCTTCCTCCGCCATGACGGCGGTAATGCGGTTGATTTCGGTCTGCTGGCGTTCTTTCTCTTTTTGCGACAACTCGATTTCGCGCTGCTTTTCCGCCTGTTCACGGGCCAGGGTACGGTCGATTTCCGCCAGCTCGGACTCCTTGGCTTTGGCTACCAGTTCGATTTGACGGTCGCGCTCGGCCTTTTCCAAGGTCAGGTTGCGGGAGATGTTGGCCAGTTCTTCTTCCCGCGCCTTGGCGATTAATTCAATCTCGCGGTCCCGGCGCTCTTTTTCAAGCGCCAGTTCCTTTTGAATTTCCGCTGCTTCCCGGCGCTTGGCTTCCTCGGTTACGGCCAGATCACGCTCGGTACGCATGCGTTCCAGAGATTTTTCGTTATCTATTTCTTTCTCTTCCACGCCCATGCGCTGATCCAGTACGTAAATCTGCTTTTCACCCAGCTGCTTGGCCTGTTCGTTGGCGACTTCCTTGTCCTGATTGGCCCGGGCCACGGCCTCGTGGCGTTCGATCTCCAACAGTTCCAATTGCGTGTCGAGGTCTTTTTGGCGAATAGAAACCGTGGTGCGTTTTTCCGTTTCATGCACCTTGCGCTTGGCATCGGATGTGATCTCGGTAATCACCTTCAGGCCCTCGGCATCGAAAACATTATCGGTGCGGAAAAACTCTTTGCCTGACTGTTCCAGGGTGACGATGGAGACCTCTTCGAGGACCAGACCGTTGGCGGTAAAGCTTTCCGTCACGCCGTTGCGGATGTCGTTGGCGAAGGCGTCGCGGTTTTGATGCAGTTCCTTCAAGGTCTTTTTCGCGGCGTAACTGCGCAGGGCGCCGACGACTTTGGCTTCCAGCAGGCTGCGCACCTTATCGGAATCGAAGGTCTTCTCACCCAGGCTTCGCGAGGCGACCAGCACCGCGTCGTCAGTGTGACCTACATGGGTGTAGAGTTCGACCACCGCATCAATGCGGATATTGTCCGAGGTCAATATGGCCTGATCGCGGGAGCGGGAGATGATCAACTTCAAGGTTTCTAGGGAGACCCAGCTGACCTCGTGAAATACCGGTAGGACCAGGGCGCCCTTGCCCAAGCAAACCTTGGTGCCGCGAAAGCCCGTGCGGATGAAGCACATATTCGACGGCGCCCGCTTGTAGATCCAGATGGAAATAATATACAGGATCGCGATGACGACGATGGCCGTGATAAACAGCGCAATTCCAACTTCAAACATCGTGCAAGCACCCTTGTTTTCTTAGTGTTCGTAATTTCGATTCAGTCTAGCTGTCTTAGCCTATTTACTGCCACGCCGGTCACCAAAATCAAACATCGGCAAGGCTTTGCGGTTTCGCCTCATACCTTCGCGCAAATCCTGGCTGGCCCGGTGGTCAACGACAATCTCTGCCCCCTCCAGAACCACGCCATAATCACTGTGCGCCAACTCGATACTGACCAGTTTTCGCGCCACGTCATTGCGCACCCAAATCGGATCACGCTCCAACGGATCGCCCCAGCCGCCGCCACCGGCGGTGCAGAATACAATACGGTCGCCAGGCCGGACCCGCACATTATCAATTTTCGCGGGCAGGGGCGTCTTCTCGCCATCTTTGCGAATCAGGAATTTTTTCGATACCGCACCAGGCTTGCCGCCCAGAATACCCCAAGGCTGGCTGACATCACGGTCATCGTGAATGGAGACATCGCCCTCGGCCAGCAGCCGGTAAATTTTTTCAATCCCGTTGCCGCCCCGGTGCAAACCCGCACCCCCGGTGTCTTTGATACTGCCATAGCTTTCGATCACCATGGGGTAATAGGTTTCCAGATATTCGGTTGGGATGTTCTCGAACAGAGGCCACCAGGAATGGCCGTCCATGCCGTCGCCGATAGGCCGACCCGGAATGCCGCCGTAAAGGATCTCCATCAACTGAAAATCTCGGCCATCCAGATCCGTGCCGGAAAACAGGAAATGCGGGCTCGAGCCATAGCCTGCCGCCGTCGCCAGCTCCGGCGCGTTGTGGCTCAAGGCACCGCCCATGACGTCGAACTGCCGCGATAATGTATGGGTGCGGCAGCCAAGCGAGGCCGGAAAATCTGGATGCACCAACGAACCTTTGGGCAGGGTGACGTGTATCAGATCGTAGAAGCCGTCGTTGAACAGGATCTGGGGGTCGAACACCATGATCATGTAGACCCCGATGAACATCTTGAACATACCTTCGTGGAGGTAGAAGTTGATGGGCCCAGGCGCTTGATCGGCGGTCCCGGTCCAATCGAAATAGGCATGTTCACCTTCGCGCCAAACGGTCAACTTCATCTTGAAGGGGCCGTTGCCGCAACCATCGCTGTCCACATAATCCTCGAACGACTGCGGTTCGGTCGGTAGGTTCGCCACGATCAACTGGCGCATGGCGCGCTCGGTGCGTTCCAACAGGGCATCGCAGGCATCGGCATAGATGTTCCCACCGAAACGTTCACACAGTTCGATGACGCGTTTTTCACCGGCCCGGCAACCAGCCAGAATGGCCATCAGGTCGGAATAGTTCATCTCCGGTGTACGGGTATTATTCATGATCAGGTCAAGGGCGGCACGGTTCAGCACGCCGCCTTCGTACAGCTTGATTGGGGGAATGCGCAGACCTTCGCCAAAGATCGACGTGGCGGCGGTAGGCATGGAGCCCGGTACCGGACCCCCCACGTCCATCATATGCCCAAACATGGAGGTGAAGCCGACCAGGTTGCCGTGAAAGAACACAGGCACCAGAATCAGCCAGTCGTTTATGTGACTAATGGCGCCGCCGCACTGAAACGGATCACTTTGCAGGATCACATCACCCGGTTCCAGGTCGAAATTCTGTGTCTTCAACATCGCTGGTACGTAGGATCCGAACTGCCCGACGATCATGCGGCCCTTGGGATCGGTGATCATGGGAAATTCGTCGTGCTGCTCGCGGATCACCGGCGACATGGCTGAGCGGAACAGTACCGCGTCCATTTCGTGACGGGCGTTGCGCAAGGCGTTCTCGATCAGATCCAGGGTAACCCCATCCAGCTTGTCACCAACCGGCGCCGGTTGCTGGGCTACGTCGGCGGGGTGAAGCGCCTGCCGTGGCCTCTGCGCAGAGGCGGTGGCCTCGGTTGCAGGCTCGCCGTTCGCCAGCATGGCGTAACATTTCGCCAGGGCATCGTCGGTGGCCCGTTGCAGTGCCTTGCCTTTATCGCCATTGGCCCGCGCGGTGCCAAACTGCATTTTTGAAACGTCGCCGACCGTAAGTTTGACCAGGACGGAAACGCCGCCCCGTTCGGCGGAATGTTCCAGAATTTCCGACGACCAGCCGCTGCCATACTGGGCGTTTAATTGTGCCGTGACGTTATCCGCGCTCTGAGTGCTGGCGACACTGGCGGAGGCGCGATCGTCGGCGGTGGCGGGCCGGTGATCGACCGAAAGCAAGCCGCTCGCCTGCATCTGGTCGGCGAAGATTTTGTCGAATTGCGCCTTGTTGGCCTTCAACAGATCGTCGAGGGATACCCGGCCGCGCTCTGGATTTTGCTCGTTCATGCCGGTTGCCCACCCTCGGGTGAAATCAGAATATTCAGGTAACTATCAACCGTGGCGATATGGCCGGGATGAATGACAGTCGTGGCATCCGCCTGGGTGACAACGGCCGGTCCGGTAATGCGGTGACCGGCACGCAGCGATTTCCGGTCATAGATATTGGCGTTGACGAAGCCGCCGTCGAAATAAACCCTGTGTTGCTCCACCATCGCCGCCGAGGCGTCCGCGCCTTCCAAGTCAAAGCTTGGCAGATGCACCTTTTCCACCCCGCCGGTGCCGACCGCGCGCAAATTGACCAATTCCACCGGCTGTTCCAGTCGGAAGCCGTAAAGGCGCTCGTGCGCATCGCCAAAGCGGGCCTCCAGATCCGACAAGCCGCCGTTGCTCAAGCTGTCGGGATTGACTTGCAGGGCAAATTCATAGCCCTGGCGGAAATAGCGCACATCGGCCTGGAAGTTTAGCTCCTGGCGTTGATCGTCGATGCCTTCCTCGCGCAGCCAGCCGCGCGCCTCCCGTCCCAGGCGGTCATAGATCTCGCCCAACTGGTTGCCATCCACGTCCGAGATATTGCGTACATAGGTTTGCGCGAATTCATTCTTTACATCGGAATAGAGAAAACCAAGCGCTGACAGCACGCCGGGTGTGGGCGGTACGATAACCGGATAACAATTGCCCAGAATCGCCATAGCGTTGCCGTGCAAGGGCCCCGCGCCGCCGAACGCTATCAGCGCGAAATCGCGCGGGTCTAGGCCCTTTTGCACACTGACCAGGCGCAGGGCGCCAAACATGTTTTCATTGACGATATCAAGAATACCCTTGGCCGCCTGATGCAAATCCAAACCCAGGGCACGGGCGATCTTGCCCACCACTTCCTCCGCTGCCTTGATATCCAGGACCATGCGGCCGTCCAGCAACTGCGGCGGCAGGCGGCCCAACAGCAAGTTGGCATCGGTCACCGTGGGCTGTTCGCCGCCGCGTCCGTAACAGGCCGGGCCAGGCGCGGCACCCGCGCTCTCCGGTCCCACACGAAGCGCGCCGGTCATGGGCACATGGGCGATGGAACCACCACCGGCTCCGACCGAATGAACCTCCACCGAGGGGATCTTAATGGGATAGTGGCCCAACGAGGTCTGCCGCGAAATCAACGGTTCGCCGTTCTGGATCAACGAGACATCGGTCGAGGTGCCGCCCATGTCGAAGCCTAGGGCATTTCCATGTCCCGCCAGGGTGGCGACATAGGCAGCGCCGGATACGCCACCCGCAGGCCCCGAGAGCATGGTGTGTACAGGCGAATCAGAGGCTCGCATCACGGACATTAAACCGCCGTCCGAGCGGACAATATTGACGTGTGGCGAGAACTGAATGGTCTTCAGCTTCTCCTCGAAACTGGCCAGATAGCGCTGCATGGATGGACCCACGTAGGCGTTCATCACCGTCACTAGAGTGCGTTCGTACTCACGGAATTCCGGCAGGATATCGGATGATAGCGAAATCGGGATATCGGGCGCAGTCTCATCGATAATCGTGCGCAGGCGGCGTTCATGGTCCGGGTTGGCATAGGAATGCAGCAGCGATACGGTTATGGATTCAACACCGGCATCTATTAATTCGCGTACCGCTTCGCGCGCTGCGGCCTCGTCCAGGGGTGTGAGCACATCGCCATGGGCGCTGATCCGTTCCGGTATGCCGCGTGTCAGTTCTAGATCGGCCAAGGGATCGGGCTTCTCCATGATCATCCAGCCGGCCAGGGGCCCGGGGGTTTGGGAGCGGGCCAGATGCAGCACCTGTTCAAAATCCTTGGTTACCAGCAGGCCGACCTTGGCGCCTTTTTCCTCCAGCACAGTATTGGTGGAGATGGTGGTGCCATGCAGCAGCGCATTGATTTCCGGGGCGGCGATGCCGGTGTCGGCGATCAATTGCGAAATACCGTTCATGATGCCGATGGATTGGTCCTGGGGCGTTGACGGTGTTTTCAACAGGCGCAATTCGCTGTTCTGTTCATTGAACAGCAACAGGTCAGTGAAGGTGCCACCGACATCCACGCCTAACCGACTACTCATTCTGCCTCCCCATTTTTATGGCCCCTACTCTATACAAAATACCTAGCGAATTCTTCCTCCAAATCCGCCAAATTTCGATCCTGCATGTTAGCGTGCCATTGCCTGCGGTCAACTTGTTCCCGCCACTATCTGGTGGGTGATTTGACTATTTTGACAAAGGAACCGTTTCGGGTACCATTCTGCAGTATAAGAACGATCGACAAAGCAGAGCTGGGTTGAGGCGAAATGGCGGAAGATACAACAGCGCGGAGGCCAAAATTATGGATCAGCTTGATCGCGATCATCATTTTGCTGATCTTTCTGTATTTTTATAAACCGTTTGAAATCTATCTGGTGGCCCATATTCCACAGATCCATTTCTCCAACGTGGTGTTTTGGTTCGCATCCCTGGTGGGCATTATTGGCTACGTCATTTCCCATTGGCAGAGCTTCCGCAACCAGTTTGGGCGCGAGGGTGGCGCCTCGAGCGTGGAAGTTCTGGTGTTTGACAGTTTGCAGGTGGCAATCCTGGTGGCGGTGATCTTTTGCGCCGGCGGCACCTTGCAGGCCGTAGCCATGCTGGGGGAGCACCTGGTTAACCGCGGCACCATTATCGGTGGGGAATTTGGCGGGCATTTGCTGGCCATCATCGTGATGGTGATCCTGGCAATCCTGTTTTATCTCCTGCACCACGTGGTGCGCGCCTTCCGCGATGGCTGGACCACGCGCCGCGCGCCGCCGCAACGTGGCGCATTATCGGACTAGGGCCGCTTGGTCCAGCGCCGCGGCTGTAATTTGTAGGAGTAGAAGATGCCCATCGTCGATCATGCCGCCGCGGCCCCTGACAAGATCGCCACCATCATGGCCGGGTCGGGGAAAAGTCTGACCTATGGCCAGTTGAACGAGAGAAGTATTCGCCTGTCCCATTATCTGCATGCGGTGGGCCTGCGGCCCGGCGATGTTGTTGCGCTGTTCATGGAAAATAATATCCGCTACCATGAAGTGTTCTGGGCCGCGGTGCGCTCGGGCATGTATGTCTGTGCCGTGAACAAGTTTCTGACCGCCGAGGAGGTCACTTATATCCTCAACGATTCGGGCTCCAAGGCCCTGGTTACCTCCGCCGGCGTGGCCGCCGTTGCCGAAGGGGTACTACCTACCCTGAACGATTGTCCCGTCCGTCTCATGGTCGATGGCACGGTGGCGGGCTTCGAATGCTATGAGGATGAAATCGCCAAGCAGTCGGCTGAACCAATGGCGGGGGAGCCGCGCGGCGACTTCATGAATTATTCTTCCGGCACCACTGGCCGGCCGAAAGGTATCAAACGCCCGTTGAGCGACGGACCATTTGTCGATCCGTCCATGCTTGATGGCCTTGTCCAACAGCTCTACAGCATTGGTCCGGATACGATTTATCTCTCGCCCGCGCCGCTTTATCACGCGGCGCCTCTGGGCTTTACCGCCGCCGTGCACAGCCTTGGCGGAACGAACGTGGTCATGGAGACATTCGATGCCGTCGAATCCCTGCGCCTGATCGAAAAGTACCGGGTAACCCACAGCCAGTGGGTGCCGACCATGTTCATCCGCATGTTGAAACTGGATGAGGCAGAGCGGGCCGGCCATGATTTTTCGAGCCACCAGATTGCCATTCATGCCGCAGCACCCTGTCCGATCGATGTAAAGCATCAGATGATTGACTGGTGGGGACCAATTATCTGGGAATATTATGGCGGCACCGAAATCAACGGCATGACCGTTTGCAACAGCGATCAATGGCTGGCTCATCCCGGCAGCGTCGGCAGTTCCATATTGGGCGTTCTGCACATTTGTGACGAGGCTGGTGACGAGTTGCCGATAGGCGAGACGGGGACCATCTACTTCGAGCGTGATGAGATGCCATTCCAGTATCACGGCGACCCGGAGAAAACCGAAGCAGCGAAGCACCCCAAGCATCCGCTTTGGACCAAGCTGGGCGATGTGGGTTATCTGGACGAGGATGGCTTTTTGTATCTGACCGACCGGGAAAGCTTCATGATTATTTCCGGTGGCGTGAATATCTATCCACAGGAGATAGAGGATTGCATCGTCATGCATCCGAAAGTCGCTGACGTCGCCGTCTTTGGCGTGCCGAACCCAGACTTTGGCGAAGAGGTCAAGGCGGTGGTGCAGCCGGCGCCCGGCATTGCGCCTTCTGATGACCTGGCGGCTGAGATTTCCGGCTATGCCAGCGAGCATCTGGCGAATTACAAGGTGCCGCGCTCCATCGACTTCGAAGCCAAACTGCCTCGGCTTGAAACCGGCAAGCTATACAAGCGCTTGTTGAAGGACCGCTATTGGGGCAAGGCGAACAGCCGAATTGTCTAAGCAGTCCTAGGCGGCGCGTCCCGGCGCCACGTCCGGATTGGCGAGCTTGTTGAAGACAGCCAACGAGGTCTTGATTGCCACTCTGTCCATACCCCGGACAATGAAAATAATGCGTGATTGCCGGTTTTCGGAGGGCCAGGCGGGCAGATGGGACGGCGGATGCACGATATGCTGCACGCCATTGATCAGCACCGGTGTGGGCACGCCCGCGACATTCAGTAAGCCCTTGATGCGCAGGACATTGTTTCCGTGGCGGTGCAACAGCATACTCATCCAGATGCTGAATGCGCTCCAGTCCAGTGGCGCGGGATAGCTCAGGGCAAAGGAATGGATGTCGTCGGCATGATCATGGGCAAGGGCGTCCGCACCAGCCTCGGCAGCGAGCCAGTGTTCAATCTCCCGGCTACGGCCTTCGTCGTCATACATGTCGTCGGTCAATAGTGCCGCCGGCTGGATCTCGCCTTCCGCCACTTCGATGATCTGGGCGGATTTGTTCAGACGCCGCAGGCTACCATGCAGAACGCCGATTTGTTCCGGTTCTGCCAGGTCGGTCTTGGTGACGATCAGGCGGTCGGCCATGGCGACCTGTTTCACGGATTCGGGAAAGCGCCGTAGCTGCTCTCCGCCGTTGACCGCATCCACCGTTGTGATGATACCGCCCAGGCGAAAATGATGCTGCAACACCGGCTCCGCCAATAGGGTGTAGGCAATGGGGGCGGGATCGGCCAGGCCCGATGTTTCGATGACCACGCGCTTGAAATGCGGCACCTGGCCGCTTTGCCGCCGCGACAGCAGATCACGCAGGGCGCCTTGCAGGTCACCGCGAATGGCGCAGCAGAGACAGCCGTTATCCAGTAATAGCGTACTTTCGGTGACGTTTTGCACCAATTCGTGGTCCAGACCCACGGTGCCGAACTCGTTGATCAGCACCGCCGTGTCGGTCAGGTTCGGGGCCGTCAACAGGCCCTTCAGCAGCGTCGTCTTGCCGCTGCCCAGAAAGCCGGTGATGATATTGATTGGCGTCTGTTGGGAAAATTCGCCCACGGCTATTCTCTTTCCAGACGTTGCAACAGATCCGGGTCCAGGGGATCGCAGTCCTGGCGGCTTAGATCGTCCGCCGCTGCCCACATCTCGGACAGATTATTGACCAGCGCCGTGCGCCCGGTGCGCCCGCGCAACACTTGGGCGCCGCCCAACCAGTCGTCAAGCTTAAGTCCGTAGTGGCCCAGCACCCGGTTAACCAGGCGGGTGCGTGCTTGGCGCTCCCGCGCCCTTGTGTGTTGTTCGGGGCGGGAGGCAAAGGCTTCCGGTGCGGCGGCGCTTTCTGTCCAGTGGCCGCGTCCCCCCAAGACACCGCAGAGCGCGCACATGATATTATGCGGGCACGCTGGCAGCCGCACCTTCGCGGGGACAGCGCTGACGGAAATCATCGGCAATTTCGTCAAAGGTGCAGAACCGCACGCCGGTGTGCGAGGTGATGTATTCGATCATCCTCTCCAGCATCAACAGAACCTGCGGCCGGCCCGAGACGTCCGGGTGGATGGTCATGGTAAAGACGGCATAGTCGTTTTCCCGGTAGACCCAATCGAACTGATCGCGCCACAACTCCTCGATATCCCGTGGATTGACGAAGCCGAAACTGTTCGGCGCCGATTTGATGAACATCATCGGTGGTAGATCATCAAGGTACCAGCTGCCCGGAATATCGATCAGATCCGTTTCCTGTCCACGTACCAGGGGCGTCATCCATTCATCCGGGTGCTTGGAATAATCGATCGGCGTCCAGCTATCGCCTACCCGCACATAGAAAGGATGAAAATCGTCATTCATCAGGCTGTGGTCGTATTTGATGCCGCGTGCCAGTAGCAGTTCGTTGGTCACGGTGCTGAATTCCCACCATGGCGCCACATAGCCGGTGGGCCTGCGCTTGGCCAGCTTTTCGATCAGGTCAATGCATTTGTCCATGACGGCAATTTCCTGCTCTGGCGTCATGGCGATGGGGTTTTCGTGGGAATAGCCGTGCATGCCGATCTCGTGGCCCGCATCGACCACCATTTTGCACTGCTCGGGAAAGGTTTCGATGGAATGGCCGGGGATGAACCAGGTGGTGGGAATGGCGTAGCGGTCGAACAGATTGACCAGGCGCGGCACGCCGACTTCGCCAGAGAACAAACCACGCGAGATATCGCAGGGGCTGTCCTCACCGCCGTACGACCCCAGCCAGCCGGCGACCGCATCAACATCAACGCCAAAGGCGCAGAGAATTTCCTTCTTGCCCCCTGTGCTAATGCGCGGCCCAGTGCGTCCAATTGGAGCGCCGCCGCCGGGCGTTGGTCTGGGCTTATAGCGGTCCCCGGGACGTACGGGTCTTCCTGAATTAATTGGGCTCATCTCGCTTCCCTTTTACGCGGATTTTGTTGACGCCAGTTTTCACCGACCCGGCCCAATCCACAAGAGGAAAGATGGGTTGGCTCCGCGCATTACGCGGATTAATGTACGGCCAACGAAATTGATGACGGACGAGAGGCTCATGGTCATGGCTAGCGAAGCAGAAACTTTCGATTACGAGGCGGCGCGGGCGGAGTTCAAGCTCGAGATTCCGGATGACTTCAATTTTGCCTTTGATGTGCTGGCGACCCAGGCGGGGAAGGCGGACAAGACCGCCCTGATCGCCGTGGCTAACGATGGCGAAAGCGCGGAAGAACAAAGCTATGGTGATCTGGAGAGGGCTTCGAACCAGTTCGCCAATGTGCTCAAGGATATTGGCGCCGAGAAAGGCGATTTCGCCTTTGTCATGATCACGCGGATACCTGCCTTTTATCATGCCCTGTTCGGTTGTATGAAAATGGGCGTCGTTGCCATGCCGGGCACCAATCTGTTGACAGCGCATGATATCGAATACCGGGTCAACCGCTCCGGCGCCAAGATCGTCATTGTCACCGCCGAGCACGCGGAAAAGGTTGAGGCCGTGCGCGATCAATGCCCCACGTTGGAGCATCTGATCATCATTGGTGAGGAGCGTGCGGGCTGGACCTGCAAGGAAAGCGCCTGCGCCACCGCGCCTGATACCTTTGACCGTTCCTTGGTGCCGCCGACCAAGGCGTCGGATCTGATGCTGATTTATTTCACCTCCGGCACTACGTCATTGCCAAAAATGGTTGCCCGCGACCACGCTTACGGCCTGGCCCATACCATTACCTGTAATTATTGGCAGGGTTTGCGCCGGGACGATATCCATTGGACCCTGACCGATACCGGCTGGGCCAAGGCGGCCTGGGGCATTATTTTCCCGCCCATTATCGCCGGTGCCGCGATCATGCTATATGACGCTGCTGGTTTCGATGCGGATATGCACTTGAAGCTGATCGAGAAATACAAGGTGACTACTTTCTGTGCCCCACCCACGGTCTACCGCCTGTTCGCGACCATGGATATTTCACCTTACGACGTTAGCTCCATCCGCCATTGCATCGGCGCGGGCGAGCCGTTGAACCCCGAAGCCATGCGCAGTTGGAAAGCCGCCACGGGCTGTGACATCCACGATGGCTATGGCCAGACCGAGACCGTCAATATTGTCGCCAACTATCCCGGCATGGAAATCCGGCCCGGTTCCATGGGCAAGCCAGTGCCTGGTATTGATATCGGCATTATCGATGATGACGGCAATGTGGTCGCGGACGATATCGTCGGCCATATCGCGGTGAAAATCACCGATCCGTATCCTCCCGGTTTGTTCGACGGTTATTTCCGCGATCCAGAGGCGACGGCGAAATCCTTCCGCAACGGCTGGTACTACACCGGAGATACGGCGACGCGGGATGGGGATGGCTATATCTGGTTCGTTGGCCGCTCCGACGACATTATTTCCTCATCCGGCTACCGCATCTCGCCGTTTGAGGTGGAAAGCGCCCTGGTGGAGCATCCCGGCGTCATGGAATCCGCCGTTGTTGCCAAGGCAGACGAAATGCGCGGCGAGATCGTCAAGGCCTTTGTCGTGTTGTCGGAAGGCTATGAAGCCTCGGACGATTTGGTGGTGGAGATCCAGGATTTCGTCAAGAACCTGACCGCGCCCTATAAGTACCCCCGCGAAATCGAATTCCGCGAGGCCCTGCCCAAAACCATCTCGGGCAAGATCCGCCGGGTTGAATTACGAGCAGAGGCGGATGGCTAAGTATCATTTGTCCATCCTCCCGTGGGCACATTTTTTGGACAACTATGGCAGCGTATTTGAAACAAAGCCCACCAACGATGGCAAAGCGCCGGCATGCTTTGATTGGAAATTCGCACCTGTTCGATCTGTCGCAATTGGCAAAATTCGATCAGGGTCATTCAAGCATCGTCACCAGGCACCCTGATCAGCAACCGATGTGGTTACGTGAAAACTAATCGATGGAACCTCCTGGGCAAGGTATCGACCCCAAGGTTGTTGCATTCGGCATGCAAGAAATTCCAATGATCAGGCTATTTCTCGATAATATTATACTTCGGCCCGAATGGGAATTTGGTGATGTTCTCGGTGCTCTCTTCGCCGATAATCAAGATGTCGTGTTCGCGGTATCCGCCCGCGCCCATTTGCCCTTCCGGTATCATGATCATTGGTTCCATGGAGACCACCATGCCCGGACGCAGCACGGTTTCCACGTCTTCTCGAAGTTCTACTCCAGCTTCCCTGCCGTAATAGTGGCTTAGCACGCCAAATGAGTGTCCATATCCAAAAGAGCGATATTTGAGTAAATCGTGGCGGCGATAGATATTGTTCAACTCCTTGGCAATATCGCTACATTTGGCGCCGGCCCGGATCAATCCCAAGCCATGGCGATGAACCTCGCAATTGATTTCCCACAATCTGAGATGTTCATCGCTTGCGAATTCACAGAACAGGGTGCGTTCGAGCGCTGTATAGTAACCGAAAATCATGGGGAAACAGTTCAAACTCAATATGTCTCCCGCGTCAATCACTCGATTGGTCACCGGATTATGGGCGCCGTCCGTATTGATCCCCGATTGAAACCACGTCCAGCTGTCCATCAGTTCGACAAAGGGAAAACTACGGGCGATCTCGCGGATCATCGTGGTGCTCGATGCGATGGCGATCTCGTGCTCGGGAACGCCTGCCTCGACCGCATCCACGCATGCTTGTCCACCGAGTTCACAGATCCGGGCCCCTATCTTGATTAAAGCCTGTTCATCTGGCGATTTGATGGCCCGCTGCCACATTGTAGGTGGCCCAACATCGACCATTTCAGTATTTGGGAATGCCTCAATCAGTTGCCGATGAAGATCCAGGCTGACGTGGTCAAACTCAATGCCAAGGCGCTTGACCTTGGGTAGCAATTGTTGAAGGGCGCGGAAATAGTTGTCCTTGCTCCAGTCAGTATAAGTGATGTTGCCGGCAACGCCGCGGCGCCACGGCTGCCCGCCATCAATCGCCGCCGTCACTGTCGTGGCACCGCCACCATCAATCACGAGGGCGTATTTGCGGCCAAAATAGCAATACAAAAAGCCGGAGAAGTAGCAGATATTGTGATGTGAGGTGAAAATGCAGGCATCGATATCGTGCTCCGCCGCATAGGCTCGGATTTTTTCTTGCCGGTTGAGCAGCTCCTGTTCGGAAAACGGCGACCAAGCCTTCTCGCCATTCCGCCAAGTTGTTACATGCAGCAAGTCATCTTGCATCAAAGTCTCCACTATTCTTAAAATTCAACCATTTCAGCGTGGCCCAATTGGTGTCATGAAGCCTCTGATATCCAAGATGGGTTAGACCACTATCGTCACCGAAAGTCCATTTTCAGGACGGGTCATTTTCAATGATCCCCGACCCGGTTATGGACGCCCGACATTCGAGCCATCCGATTTTTCGCGGATAGATCCGTCGCCCCTAGCGCTAAACTCTCACCATGCCGGAGGGAAGGCGCCGGCGTTGCGTCCCGTTCGTCCCTTTGACAAGCTCGCTTTTTCCGGAATTTTGTGGTGTCTGAAGGACGGGGCCTTAGAGTACCATGGCTACTATAACCGCCAGGGCGCCCCGACGCGCCGGACGATCAGGGAGGAAGCTATGAAGATGAAGGCCGCCGTGCTGCGCCGGTTCGATGCGCCGCTGCCGTTTACCGACAGCAAGCCGATCAGTATAGAGGAGGTTACCTTGGATCCTCCCGGTCCGAACGAGGTGCTGGTCAAGATCGGCGGTGCCGGGCTGTGCCATTCCGACCTCTCCGTGATGAACGGCGCGCGCCCGCGGCCGGAGCCACTGGTACTAGGGCACGAGGGCGCGGGTTCGATCGTCGAGGTCGGATCCGCCATCACAGATATAGCCCAAGGCGACCATATCGTCTTCCAGTTCAGTCCCAGCTGCGGGCGCTGCCGGCGCTGCATGGAGGGGCGGCCACAAGTTTGCGAGGTCGGGGCCAAGGCCAAGGCGGCGGGCGATCTGATGGGCGGCGGCCGCCGCATCGCCGACGCTGACGGCAACCGTATCGCGCACCATACCGGCGTGTCCTGCTTCGCCGAATACGCGGTCGCCGACCGCGGCTCGGTCGTCGTCATCGACAAGGATCTGCCGCTGCACGAGGCCTCACTGTTCGGTTGTGCGGTGATGACCGGCGTGGGCGCGGTGATCAACACGGCGCGCATTCTACCAGGCGACACGGTTGCAATTATCGGGCTCGGCGGGGTCGGGCTGAACGGCGTGCTGGGCGCCAAGCTGGCCGGCGCGGAAACGATCATTGCCGTCGATATCGCCGATGACAAGCTGGGCCTCGCCCGCCAGTTCGGCGCCACGCATACGATCGATGCCTCGGAGGCGGGCCATGCCGAACAGGTGCGCGACCTGACGAACGGCGGGGTCGATTTCGCGATCGACCTGGCCGGCGTCATTCCGGCGATGAAGACGGCCTATGAGATCACGCGCTATGGCGGGACCGTCGTGACGGCTGGCCTGTCCCCCTCGACGGCCGAATTCTCCTTTATCCAGAGTAATCTCGTCGCGGAGGAGAAGGCTATCAAGGGCAGCTATATGGGCTCTTGCGTGCCGGTGCGCGACATTCCGCGCTTCATCAGCTTGTACCGCCAGGGCCGGTTGCCGGTCGACAAGCTGATCAGCCGCCAGGTTGGACTCAACGATTTGAATGAAGGCTTCGATCGGCTGCAGAACGGCGAGGCGATCCGCCAGATTTGCCTTCCCCACCGCGCCGCCTGAATGAGCCCGAGGCAAAGCTGACATGGCGGCAAAACTCGTCGAGGACTTAACTCGTTCGAGTTCCAATGAGCGGAGTTGCAAATAGTTTGATCAGGGCTTGCTTTGTTCCTAAAATAGAACGCCGCGCCTGCCTCACGCCGTCCTACATTTCCAGTACCGCCTTGGCGATGATGCCGCGCTGGATTTCGTTACTGCCGCCGTAGATCGTCGCGGCCCGGCGCAACAGGCGCTCCTGCATCAGGCCAATGGTGTAGTCGGGCCCGATGGGCGGCTCGTTACGCTCCGGGTCCAACTCGTCGGCGGGATAAGGTGCCGCGTAATGGCCGATGGCCTCGATCATCAATTCGTTCAGGCTCTGCTCCACCTGGGTGCCGCCGATTTTCAGGGTTGAGGCTTCCGGCCCCGGCGGCTTGCCCGCCCTTTCCTGGGCCAGGATGCGCAATTGGGTGAACTCCACGGCTTGCAGGGCGACCTCTGCCTCGCTCAGCCGGCTTCTGAATGAATCCTTTTCCAGCACCGAGCCGCCGTCGGCCCGCTCAATACCGGCGATCTGCTTCAGGCGCTCCACCTTGCGCTTTGACTTGCCGACCCCGGCGATCCCCGTGCGCTCGTGACCCAGTAGGAATTTGGCATAGGTCCAGCCCTTGTTCTCCTCGCCAATGCGGTTCGAGATCGGCACGTGTACGTCGTCGAAAAATACTTCGTTCAGATAATGATGGCCGTCCATGGAGATGATCGGCTTCACCGTGATGCCCGGCGTGGTCATGTCCATCAGCAGAAAGGATATCCCTTCCTGCTTCTTCACTTCCGTATTGGTGCGCACCAGACAAAAAATCCAATCCGCATGATGGGCGTGCGAGGTCCAGATCTTAGAGCCGTTGACCACATAGTCGTCACCATCAGGGATGGCACGGGTCACCAACGAGGCCAGGTCCGAGCCTGATCCCGGTTCGGAATAACCCTGGCACCATTGTTTTTCGCCTCGGATGATGGGGCCCAGGTGGTGTTCTTTTTGCGCATCGGTGCCAAAGGCGCAGATCACCGGCCCGACCATGGAAATGCCAAATGGGCTTTGCCGGGGGCAGTCGGCGGCCTGATATTCGGCGTCATAAATATATTTTTGCATGGCGTTCCAGCCCGTGCCGCCAAGGTCCACCGGCCAGTTCGGTGCGCCCCAGCCTTGCCGGTAGAGAATATTCTGCCATCTTCTGGTGTAATCGGAGGGCACATAAGATGGCGCGATACGCGTGCGTTCCTGGATTTCCCTTGGCAGTTTGGTGGCGAGAAATTCCCGTACGTCGTCGCGAAATGCCAATTCCTCGGCATTAAAGGCGATATCCATGGCCACATCCCTTCTAATCTACGGATACAAATAGCAATTGCCGATAACATAGCCGAAAAATGAGATGGGGTGTAAACGGGGTATCGCTGCCGCGTGCATTTGCGGGCAATATGAATGCTGAGTATATGATTGGAACAGCATATGAAAATCGTTGAACCGAGCCTGGATTTCATCTTTCAGGCCAACTTGGATGTGGCGGAGATCATGCGGTTCGGCTCTGCCGGTTACAACAACCGTGGCATTGCCAATTTCGCGGCTAATCTCTCGAACCCGACCACACCGTGCGATTGTCGCGGCATTCCCGCGCCGACGCTGATCATCTGCGGCGAATAGACCAGCGAGCCCGACCGCCGGGTAACGGAAATTCTGCATCGCGAGATACCTGGCAGCGATTATCTACTCATCCTCAGAACCAAGCATATGTCGCCCTTGAGCCACCCCGTTGAAGTCGCCGCCATAGTGGCTCATCGCGGTTAAAGGTGGCGGCGAAGCCTATAGCTGTTACAATCGCCGCAAAACGAGGAGGCGGTCCATGGCGGATTGGGAACAGGACACACGGGCGAGCTATGAGAGCAAGGGCTTTGCCGTGTCCTCGGGCTTCGGCAGGAAGCCGGCCCTGCTGGTGGTAGATTTTATTGTCGGCTTTACCGATCCCAGCTCGCCCCTGGGTGGTGATTTTTCCTCGCAATTGGCGGTGACGGCCCAGTTGCAAACGGCGTTCCGAAAATCCGGTCTGCCCATCGTTTACACCACGGTGGAATACAAGGAGGATCTGTCCGACGGTGGTGTCTTCGTCAAAAAAGTGCCGTCTCTGGGAATTCTGCGCAAGGGCTCGCCCAATTGCGTGGTGGACGATCAGATCAAGCCATTGCCGGGTGAATTGGTCATATCGAAGAACTATGCCTCTTCTTTTTTCGGCACCGATCTGGATAGCTATCTGCGCAGTCAGGGCGTCGACACATTGGTTATCACCGGCTGTACCACGTCAGGCTGTGTGCGTGCCTCGGCGGTTGATTCCTTGCAATATGCCTACTACACCATCGTAGTCAGCGATGGTGTTGGCGACCGGGCGCAAGGCCCGCACGAGGCCAATCTGTTCGATATCGACGCCAAATACGGCGACGTCATTGATGGCAATGCGGTGTTGGAATATTTGCGCGGCTTGGCCACGTCGGGCTTTTCTGATGCGGCGCGTACGGAATTCGAGACCTGGTGGAATGAAGGCCGTAAGGCCCAGGCGTAGAGGATGGAGCATGAGTAACGATGGGGATAGGAATTCGTCTGCCGCCTTTGATGCGCTGCTGGACAAGAACCGGCAGCGCCTAGATGCACTGTCGGGGAAGCGCCCCGAGGCGGCCAAGCCGGCGCAATCCCAGGCACCTCAATCCGCTTCACCTAGTGGCGTGCGGCGAACAGGGTGTAGTGACGGCATAAAGTTTTCATTCGATAGCTAGGACGGCCATAACCAAAAGGGGAGAAAAATGGCATTACCGAAAGTAGGGGATTTGGCACCAGCCTTTTCCATGCGCAACCAACAGGGTGTAACCACCACCCTGGAACAGTATAAGGGCCACCATGTGGTCCTGTGGTGGTATCCAAAGGCCGACACGCCTGGCTGAACCGTTGAAGGCAAAGGGTTCCGTGATCGAATCCAAGACTTTACAGCCAAGAATGCCGTGATCCTGGGCGCTTCGTTCGATAGCCCGGAGGATAATCGCACCTTTCAGGAGAAGTTCAACTTTCCCTACGATCTGTTGAGCGATCCCGAGAAAGTCGCGGGCGAAGCCTATGGCGTGATCCAGACGGAAAAACCGTTTCCGGCCCGCTTTAGTTTTCTGATTGGTCCCGACGGCTATATCGTCAAGGTCTACGATACCGTCGTCCCGGCGGAGCATCCCGACCAGGTATTGGCGGATTTAGGCTAGATCGGCGAACATTCCGGGCCGATGGCTTCGAAACGTTTGTACTTCATACAAAACTCCTGATGGCCCAGGGCTTCCGAATTGCTTTCGGTGCCTTGGGCCACGGCCAGGACCATGTTGCGGATGCCCTTCCGCCCGTCGGCGCGCAGATAGCCGTTGATCATGTCTAGGGCTCCACTTCAAGGTCGGCTTCGTAAGGATCATCTTCGGAATGGTTGGCGATGTAATCACTTTTCAGATTGTGGTTATGCACATGCCCGCCGGCGGCGACGGCCTGGGTGATGGAGCCGATGAGCGTGCCGTATTTGATTACCGTATCGCCAACCGCCAGTGGCCTGAGAGCCAGCTTGTGCCCCAGGGCCAAATCGGAGGGCAGCACCAGTTCTTGTCCGCCCAGCAACAGGCGCTCGCCCTGGCTGACCGATTGGACCAGCACCGCCACATTGTCTTGCGGTGACAGGCGCAAAAGGCGTTCATCATCGCTGTTGCCAATTGCCTTGCTTCCCTCTCTCCCTCTATCCTATGGACTTGTATAGTATTACGGGTGGACGGATGCCAGACGGTGATGGCTAACACAACAAAAAACAAGGGCGAAATTCAGACCCAGAACCTGGCCGCTGTACTGGAGGAGCGGGTGATCGAGGTCTATGGCCACGGCACCACAATCGATGGCCTGGTGCGCCTCTCAGGCGGGGCTAGCCGGGAGACCTGGTCGTTTGACGCTTTGTTGCTCAATGGCGGGCGCAAGCCGTTGATCCTGAAACGTGACCCCCTGGATGAGAAGCTGGAAAACCAGCTGGGCGGGGCCGACACGAAATTTAGCGTCGACCGCTGGACCGAGGGGCGCCTGATGCAGTTGGCCGGCGAAGTTGGCGTGCCGGTGCCGGAAGTACCGTTTTTTTTGGCTGCCGACGAGTGCACTACGGCGGGCTTCGTGATGCAGCGTTTAGAAGGCGAGGCTCTGGGCCGGCGCATCGTGCGCGAGGATGAATTTGCCAATGCCCGGCCCAAACTGGCATTTCAATGCGGTGAGGCGGCGGCGCGGTTTCACAATATTCCTATAGAGCGCCTGCCGGAGCTGCGCCGATTTACTCCGGCAGAGGCTCTGGATTATAACCTCACCGTGATGGATTCGGTGAAACAGCCCCACGCTGGTTTTGAATACGGCATCCATTGGCTGCGCGAGCGGCTGGAACTGGCCGGCGATCAGATCGGCCTCTCCCACGGCGATTACCGCAACGGTAATCTGCTGGTTGATGGTGACGGTTTGCGTGGGGTGCTGGATTGGGAGTTGGGCCATCTGGCCAACCCTGTCTCTGATCTGGGCTGGATCTGTATCCGGGCTTGGCGTTATGGCTATTACGACAACCCGGTGGGCGGTTTCGGTCCGGTGCAGGATTTGCTGGATGGCTATGAAGCGGGCGGCGGCGGCCGGATCTCGTTGGAGACGCTACATTTTTGGGAAGTGTTTGGCTGCATGCGCTGGGGCGTGATTTGTATGATGCTGGCCTTTACCCATATCGAGGGGCGGGAACGCTCGGTCGAAAAAATCTCTATTGGCCGCCGTTCTATCGAGGGCGAATACGATATGTTGCAATTGGTGGATTGATGGCCGAGGCGGTGCAAGACCCAAAACTTAGCGCTGGCGAACAGTTGGCGGCGGTTTTGTGCGAGAGGTTGGCCGAGGAATATGGTACGGGCACCGAGGTCGAGGGTCTGGCCCGTCTGTCCGGCGGGGCCAGCCGCGAGACCTGGTCGTTTGATGCCCTGAAGCCTGATGGCGCGCGCCAGCCCTTGATCTTGAAGCGCGATCCCATGGACCGCCAGGTAGAAAAGAAGTTCGAAGGCGTGCCCGAAGGCCGCTTGAACGTGGGGCGCTTGGTCGAGGGACGGTTGCTGCAGCTAGCCGGCGAGGTCGGTGTGCCCATGCCCAAGGTGCCGTTCTTTTTACACAAAGCCGAACGTACCACTGAAGGCTTCTTTAGCCATCGTCTGGTGGGTGAGGCCCTGGGCCGGCGGATCGTACGGGACGATGCCTATGCCCGCGCCCGGCCAAAGCTGGCCTATCAAATTGGCCATGCGGCTGGGCGCTTCCACACGATTCCTATGGAGAATCTGCCTGCCATGCGGGGTTTGCCGGCGGCCGAGGAATTGCTGCATTACCGTGCCATCATGGATTCCTTTCACCAACCCCATGCCGGTTTTGAATACGGCTTTCGCTGGTTGCAGGAACGTTTGGAATTGGCGGGCGAGCGTTATGCGCTCTGCCATGGGGATTTCCGCAATGGCAATATTCTGGTCGATCGGGACGGCCTGATCGGCGTGCTGGATTGGGAATCCGCCCATCTGGGCAATCCCGGCAGCGACCTTGGCTGGATGTGCGTGCGCTCCTGGCGCTATGGCTATCACGACAACATCGTCGGCGGTTTTGGCGATGTTGCCGATATGATTGACGGTTATGAAGCAGCTGGCGGTGGCCGTCTTGATGCGGAGGAAATCTACTTCTGGCAGGTCTTTGGCACCCTGCGCTGGGGCATCCTGTGCATGATCCTCTGCTTTACCCATCTTGATGGGGAGCAGCGCACCGTTGAATATGCCGGCATCGGCCGTAGGGCGGCGGAAACCGAATACGATCTGTTGCAATTGCTTGATTGAGCATGGAAGGACCTAAGAATGCCGACCGATAGACCCACCGCCGCCGAACTGGTTGAGGCGGTGCGCGAATTCCTGGCCGATCATGTTACCCCGAATGTTGAAGGGCAGCTGGCCTTTCACACCCGGGTCGCCATTAATGCCCTGGCGATTGTTGAACGAACCATGGCGGAAGGTGGCCCCATGGATGCTGCCGAGTTGGAGCGCTTGCGGGATCTGTTGGGTCAGGACAGCGACCTGGGAGAGATGAACGCAGCCCTGTCACGAGCCATTCGTTCGGGAGAGATGGATGACAAGCGGGGCGCGGTGCTCGACCATCTGCGCAAGACCGCCGAGGACAAGATCGCCCTGGCAAATCCCAAATACCTGATCCAACGGGGTTAGCATCCTTTATGGCGGCGCCCCGCAATGACACGGCACAGAAATTGGCCCGTGGCGTGGGCCGGCTGTTGACCCATCTGGGTTATGACAGTCTGACCGAATTTACCCTGCGCTCCGGCCGCCGGGCCGATCTGGCCGGAATCGACCGCAAGGGCCGCATCGCTATTGTCGAGATCAAGTGCAGCGTGGTGGATTTTAGATCGGATCAGAAATGGCCGGAATATCTCGACTATTGCGATCTGTTCTATTTCGCGGTACCCCTGGACTTTCCAGTAGAGATATTACCTGACGAACCGGGAATAATTCTGGCTGATGCCTATTCTGGCGATATCGCCCGTCCGGCGCCTGGCAACTCCAAGGCGCTGCATGCCAGCCGGCGGCGCGAGGTTACCCTGCGCTTTGCCCGCGCAGCCGCGAAACGTCTCAGGCGTTGGGAGGACCCGGGGCCTTGACCGCTTCCGGACGGCGGGAAAACAGGCGGGAGCCAAGCGCCAGGCCGGCCGCCGCCTTACCATCGTTCCTATGCCCGAACCTTTTTCTTTGGCGACTTCTTATTCACTGCTCAGTGCCCGTCGAACGGCCGTGCAATTGTCGGCCAGGTGAGCGGGGTTGATCGTTCCCACGACGACACTGCTAACACCTGCTTCTTGTACCAAACCCGCCAAGGCATCGGGTATATTGTCGTGATGTCCGCTATCCAACGGCTTTTTTATTAAGATCCCCTTGCCGGCGTCATGTGCCGTCGTCAACACCGGCTGCTGCGTTTGATCCGCCGGGTTCAAGGTAATCATCACCAGATCGCATTGTTCCACGGCCACCAGCCCCGCCGCGAGATTTTTCGTTGATGCCCCAACGGCGGTAATCACGCCTTTTTCGCGCAGCTCCAACAAAGTCTCGACAGCGGCGCCGTCTCGTAGAATTTCGCTGTCGTTATCGGACAAATGCAGCAGCACGATGTCAAGCACGTCCCGGCGCAAATGCCGCCGGCTACGTTCCACGCTGGTGCGGATGGCGCTAGGTGAGAAATCAAAATGGGAGCACCCATCAACGAATGTCTCGCCCACCTTGGTGGCGATCCGCCAATGTTCGTCGGCGCCGATCAGGACGCCGATGCGCGTTTCGCTGCTGCCGTAGGCGGGCGCGGTATCCACCAGGTTGACGCCTTCTGCCTTTGCCAGCGCCAATAGATCGGCCAGTTGGCCATCGGAGGGCAAGGCAAAATCATTGGGATATTTGACGCCTTCGCGGCGGCCGAATTTGGTGCTGCCCAGGGCCAGGGCACTGACCGAGGGACCTCTTGGGCCAAGCGATCTCAGCTCCATTGCCGTGCCTCCCGCCAAGGCGGTGGCGCGATACCGGGTGCGGGCAGGGCGGCGAGGCCGCCTATTTCATCGGCGCCGGGATGCAGTGCCTCCGCTCGCAACATAGCCAAGATCTTGTCCCCCAGCACCGGTGCCAGGGCCAGTTTCGTGGGCCATCCGACGATCACTGCGCCTTTGCGGCGGGCTATTGCGGATGAGGGCCGCAGACCGCCATGGCCGGTGGGTTCCGCGCGGTCGACGTGAAAGGTTGACCATGCCGCCTTGGAAAAATCAGCTCCCGGCAATAGCTGGGACAATTCGCCCTTTGCTGTCGCTATCAATTGTTCCGGCGTCTGGGCCACACCCTGCTCCGCCAATAGGCCGCCAACATACCAATAATAACCCCCGGCGCCGTCCGGGTGCGAGGTTACGGTCGCCAAGGGTTTCGGGTTCAGGCCCATGCAATGGAGATAGATGGGCTGCGCCATGCCACGAATAATTATTTGCCGCAATGGACGGCGTTGGCAGGCGATTTCCTTCATTCCGGCGGCGGCTAACAGTTTTTCGTTACCCGCGCCCGCTGCCAGGATCAGCCGTTGTGCATAGATCTTGGCCGGACCGGCAGTGATCTCCATGCCGCCGTCATGTTCAGCCAGGCGTGGGGCGTCACCTGCGGGCAAAGCGCGGACCCGCTCGGAATGCAGGTTTCGCAATGCGGTTAGAACCGACGGCACGTCGATGACCGCTTCGTCAACATCCAACAGATCGCCGCTACTATCTTGGGGCAATACCGAGGGGCGGTCGCCAGCGGCGCGCTTTCGCATCCTGCGGCGCATCATGCCTTTGGCGAAGCCGGTTAATATGGCGCCGGCGGGTTGCGGCGGCACCCACATCAGCATGGCGTCGGCCAAGGCTGTCGCCGCGCTAAGGTCGGGGCCTTTCTGGCCGGTAAGACTGGCCCGCCAACGTTCCGGCATGGGCGCTAGATCGGGCACGGCGGACTCGCCGAAATATTTGGTGCCACCATGAATGATGCCTTGGGCCGCGATGGATTGCCCTTGGCCCAGGGCACCCTTGTTAAGGACCAGGGCGGAGTAGCCGGCGTCTTGTAATGTATCGAGTAGCCAAAGGCCGGCGATGCCGCCGCCGATAATGACGACGTCGACCCGAACGTCGGCTGCCGTCATCGTCAATTCCCGCCGCCCGAATCGGTTTTGTCGCCTGCACCCGCGTCCATGCGCGCTATCACGGCGGTGGAGCTGTGTCCGTCGAGGAAACCCGCTAGCTTCACATCGCCGCCATAGGCCTGCACGATATCGCCCCCGACCACACCCGCGATGTCGTAGTCGCCACCCTTGATCAGGACGTCCGGGCGCAACTGTTCCAGCAAGGGGATAGGCGTGTCTTCGGCGAATATCAAAACCCGGTCGACCGTGGCCAGCGAAGCCAGCACTAGCGCGCGCGCGGCCTCCGCCTGTACCGGGCGGCCTTCACCCTTTCCCAGGCGCCGCACCGAGGCATCGTCATTGATGGCGACGATCAGGCGGTCGCAAAGGCTCTTGGCCTCATTCAAAAGCGAAATATGGCCGGGATGCAGCAGATCGAAACAACCGTTGGTGAAACCGACCCGCAAGCCATTGGCTCGCCAGCGTTCCACATCGGCCCCGGCCATGGCGGCGGAAACGACCTTGTCTTCGGACCGGGTCAGATCGGCGCTTAGGACGCCGTTGGCCAATTCGTCCTGGCTTACGGCGGCGGTGCCGACCTTGCCCACGACGATGGCGCCGGCCAGATTGGCCAGTTGCGCGCCCAGCATGGGCGCGGAGCCGGCGGCCAGCGCCAGGGCGAAAATGGCTACCACCGTATCGCCGGCGCCCGAGACATCGAAGACTTCCGGCGCGCGCACGGGCAGATGCACCGGATCGCCGTCCTTGGTGATAAGGCTCATGCCCTGTTCCGAGCGGCTGACCAGTATGGCGCCAATATCGCATTGTTGCATCACGGCACGGGCGGCGCGGGTAACTTGTTCGTCGCTGTCACACGGCAGCCCGGTGGCAGCGGTCAGTTCGGCCCGGTTCGGCTTTAAGAAATCCACTCCCCCATAGGCCGAGAGGTCATGGCGTTTCGGATCGGCGACCGTGGTGACGTTAGCGGCGCGGGCACGTGCGATGGCGGCGGCGAGGAGATCATCGCTCAGGACGCCCTTGCCATAGTCCGACAATACCAGCACTTCGGCCCCGGTCAGGGCGGCATCCAGATGGGACAGCAGCGTCTCGCCGTCGGCGGTGTTGATGGCATCAGTGGTTTCCCGGTCCGCCCGCAGCAATTGCTGGCCGGCCGCTATATAACGGGTTTTAACCGTCGTCGGCCGGCCCGGACGGGTTACCAGATCGGTACTAATCCCGGCGCCAGCACCGGCCATGGCCGCAAGCTGTGCGGCCACTTCGGCGCCCGCGGCATCATCACCGTTCAGGGCCAGCAGATGAGCCTGGCCGCCGGCGGCGGCGATATTGCGTGCCACGTTGCCGACGCCGCCCAGCACGCTCTCGTTCCGTTCGTCCCGAATAATGGGGATCGGCGCCTCCGCCGAGATACGCTCGACGGTGCCATAGACATAGCGGTCCAGCATCAGATCGCCTAGACAGATGATCCGTGCCAAATGGAACCGCTCCAACAGCCTAAGCATTGCCGGACTATCGTTCATGATGCTTTGCCTTCTCCATGTTCTATCGGGTACACCAAATGGGGGCAGAATTCCAGGGTGTTTGAAATCATCGGGCGGTAATTTTTGTCATCGCCCGCGATTACCGCCGTCCAGTCGAGATTGGCCAGGGCACCGCTGCTTAGGGCCTCGAAAAGCTTGCCGATACCTTTTTCATGGCTGAGCCTGCCCATGAACAACAATCGTGCTTCAGTGCCCCTGCGGCTGTCTCCAAGCGGCGCTTCTGGCCGCACTCCCCGTGGCAGGGGATCGATGCTTGGCACCCCAATACTTGGCGCTATGGCCTTGATTGGCTATGGTGCGCCCGGAACGAGAAACTGTATGAAACAAGATTTTGATGCTATCGCCATGGCTGCGGCCGTTGCCGCGGGTGACCGCCGCACGCTGGCGCGCGCCATCACGCTGGTGGAATCGACCCGCCCCGATCACCGCCGCCAGGCCGAGGCACTGTTGGCGGTCTTGCCCGGAAACACCAAGACGTCCATCCGCATTGGCATTACCGGAGCGCCGGGGGTCGGTAAGTCAACATTTATCGAGGCGTTTGGCGGCCACCTTACGGCCCTGGGCTTGCGGATCGCGGTGCTGGCGGTGGATCCGTCGTCGTCACGCACCGGCGGCTCCATCCTGGGCGACAAAACCCGCATGGAGGATTTATCCCGCGCCCCCAACGCCTTTATCCGGCCCTCGCCGGCCGGGCGTTCCCTGGGCGGCGTGGCCCGGCGCACCCGCGAGGCCATGGCCCTGGTGGAGGCGGCCGGCCATGACGTAACGATCGTCGAGACTGTCGGCGTGGGACAGTCGGAATACGCGGTCGCTGACATGGTTGATATGTTCCTGCTGTTGGTGGCGCCGGGGGGCGGCGATGAATTGCAGGGCATCAAGCGCGGCATCATGGAACTGGCAGATCTGTTGGTGGTGAACAAGGCTGACGGTGCTTTTGTCGATGCCGCCAACCATGCCGCGGCGGACTACCGGAATGCCCTCAATCTGATCCGGCCAAAAACGCCGGGCTGGGAGGTCGAGGTCCTGTTGGCTTCGGCCTTGCGGGGGCAGGGCCTGGCCGAGATCTGGCAGGCCATGCAGCGTTTGCAGACAGTTCTGACGGCAAAAGGCGATGGCCAGGCTAGCCGCGCCGCCCAGGCCCGGCGCTGGCTGTGGGAAGAAATTCAGGATGACCTAATGGCCGAATTGAAATCGGGCGAGGCTCTGGCTCCGTTGATCGCGGCGCGCGAGGAACAGGTCGGCGCGGGCGAGATCACGCCATCGGCGGCGGCACGGGAAATTCTTGCGGCGTTTTTGAAGCGGGCGGATTGAAGCTTCCATTGGATAGCAGGAAGGCTGACGGCATCTTCAGCGCCGCGAAAAAGTCATAATATGCTATAATCCCTCTGCAAAAGGGATGGGACGCCGTGGCGGACGATATCGGAAGTTGGTTGGAGGCAGGCGGTCTCGGCCAGTACGTCGACGCGTTTATTGAAAAGGCGGTTGATCTGGATCTGCTACCGCATCTGTATCGTGATGCCACCTTAATCCTGCAGTGCTTTCTTGAGCTGGCCCATACTCATAAGTGCAAATTGACCTCTTGCCGCAGGACCCGTGGCATTGTCTTTTATCATGAGCCCAGTCGGCATAATGCCTTCCGGGGCTGCCGTTACCGATTGCAGCCCTACATCAGGGTCGTCGAAACAGGCCGACAATAATACTGTTAACGCAGCCATGCCCGACTATGCCGTAAAATTCTGCTTCTTCATCTTGCGCCCCTATCAAAATCCGGATGAGGCCAGGAAAGTTTAGCACGACCGAAATAGCAATTTGGTTGGCCCGTTTTCGATCAGTAACGGCTTCATCCCTTGCAGATACGTTGCCGCCGCACGGTTGCTGCGGGTTCGCGCGTCGTAAGATACAGAAATTACTCATTTCGAGTGTCTTCGGGTGACTATGTTCGTGCAACGAAATAATTACATAATCAATCGGCGATCATAATCTTGAACGGTGCCAAATATATCGTGTATGCATCCCGGCTGGGCGTTGTACTGCAACCACGATTTTTCTCACCGCCACCTCGCTAACGTACTTGACGCGAGCCTTTGATTTGCCTAAAAAACGCCGCTCCGCCGGTACTTCCGCCGCCGGATCTATTGGGACGATTGATATCATGGCGCGGCGTTGCGAACTTACCGGTAAAGGCGTGTTGACGGGCAATAACGTTTCACATGCTCACAACAAAACACGGCGGCGGTTCCTGCCGAATGTGCAGGAAATGGCGCTGCACTCGGATGCCCTGGGCCGTGCTATCCGTTTGAAGGTTTGTGTATCCGCCCTGCGTACGGTGGAAAAAAAGGGCGGCCTGGACGCCTATTTGACCGCTGCCAAGGATAGCCAGCTGTCCCTCAAGGCACGCCGCCTGAAACGCGCCGTCGCGAAGGCGGCGCCCGCCGCCGAGGCGACCGCCGTAGACTAGCAGCCACTTATGGCGCCAAACGCCTAGATCAAACAGTATAAAATTGGAATCAATTTGTCGTCTGTTAAGAACTCGGACAGCGTTGCCATGCCTCTGATTTTCGGCGATTTGAAGTAATTGAGATTGCAAGAAAGTGCTGTGTTGGCGATCGTCTTCTTGCGTTTCTGATTCACTTTTCGGCTC
>Ga0187827_10000401_pt1 | contig 69577 bp, 61 predicted proteins | sample ETNtaG_39_FD_167969 | JGI IMG/M metagenome (GOLD analysis project Ga0187827, IMG submission 167969) | Marine microbial and viral communities from oxygen minimum zone, Eastern Pacific Ocean - ETNP2014_SV_150_PacBio MetaG (Illumina Assembly) | ecosystem: Environmental > Aquatic > Marine > Hypoxic... | reverse complement strand
ACTCTGGCCTTCGCGACAGAGTGGCGGACAGCCGAAGCCAGTGGATTCAGTTATCACCGCCGGACACCATCTCTTTTGGCGTAGTCTTTCTAGCGTGCCGTCAGACATGCCCGAGGCCACCAGCGCACCGGCGAACGCCTCGGTGAGCGTGGTGTCAATCAGGCGCGCAGAGCGAATGGAGCCGACGCGCCCGGCGTCGCGCGAGTAAAAAACTGCGGTGAAACGGGTGGTGCCGCCTTCGGCGTAATGTTCCCAGACCATGTCGGCGGTGGCTAGCCCGGATTGTGGCCGCACGCTGCGCGGGAAATTGGAGACCTTGATAGCCAGCGGGCGGCGCTGCAGCACGGCGGCATCGGCCACAGGCAGCCCGCTGAGCGGGTTCACCCCCGGTGGGTAGCTGTGTGGTCCGACCAGCGCTTCCGCGGCGCGGGTAGCCTCGGGCGGTTGCGTGATTGTCGGCTCGGGCACGAAAACGGTGACCGCCGGCGCAGGCGGTGGGGTGACGCCCGGTTGCACTGCCACCACCGAGGCGGTGGCGCTAGGCGCGGCCACGTGCGCGGCGGGCGCTACAGCCGTTTGGGCGGGCAGCTGCACCACGGCCGGGGTGGGCTGCTCGGCTTCGCCACCGCAGGCTGCCAGCAAGAATCCGGCGCACAAACCTCGTGCCAGCATGGCTAGCCGCGCGCGGGACGGCTCAGGGTTGCAGCTCATATTGCGTCCACGAGCGCCCGATATCAGCCAGCAGCGTGGCCTGCACATCCACGCGCTGCAGCGCGGCCGCGCTCACCGGCGCGTGTTCCGGAAGCAGCACGAATGTATATCCGTCCGCGTCGGTCAGCGGGAAGACCAGCGCCGCGCTCTCGCCGCTTGGCTGCGTCCATTTTCCCAGTACGGTCGTGCCGCTTCTGCGTCTTCCGTCAATGTCAGCCACAATTACATGCACTCTCTGTTGCATGCCCGCGCGCATCACCGGCCACTCCGGCCATACGGTCACGTTCAGAGTCTCCGGAACCGGCGCGGCTGTCGGTGCGGGCACGCTCAGGTTGCAGCCGGAAAGCAGCAATATCAGTGCCAGCGCGCCGGAGACACATAATTGGCAGCGGGAAGATTTCATTTTCGGGTTGGTCTGACACGCGATCGCTGTGCGCGCGCGGCTACACGCAACCGGATCTGTGCCCCCACGGAGATTCGAACTCCGGTCTTGGGCTTGAAAGGCCCACGTCCTGGTCCCCTAGACGATGGGGGCGATTGGCACGGGCGGCATTCTACCACGCAGTGAAAGTCGGGGTCAAGATAGATGCGCGCCGGCTGCTGCGCGTTCCAGCACCGCCAGCATTTCAAAAGCCGTGGCGAGGTCGCGCGCGACCGTAAGACTGCCGTGGCCGCGCAGCAGGATGGCATCGTGCTGCCCGATGAGCGCGGTGATGGCGCGGCAGTGGGCGGAAGCGCTACGCTCGGCGACCGCGGTCACACCCAAATTGGGAAAGCGCGCAGCCGGCAGCGCTTTGTTGGCCCTGCTCAATGCCACCAGATTGGGCGGGTGCGCGTGCACCACCGCGTGCACGTCCGTGCGCCGGCGGTAGCATTCTAGGTGCATGGGCAGTTCGGAGGAGGGCCGCAATCGCGTAGCCGCGGGCGTCTGCCGGTCGGCCATTACTCCTTCCAGCGTGACCGCGAGTAGTTGCCCAGGCTGTAGGCTGTCTTTGGGTAGCCCGGCCGGGGTGACGATGATGCGCTCGCGCCTGACGCGCGCCGAGAGATTGCCCTCCGCGCCGCGCACCAACGCGTTGCGGCGCAGCAGCGCGCCCAGACGTATTATCTCCTCGCGGGCGAACTCTTCTACAATCATCGTGCTGGAGGCGCAGTATACCGCAGCGGGCGTGAGCGATTATGGTAGACTTCGCCGCGGGCGCATGATCCTGCGGGAGGAAAAAGATGGAAAAGCAGATAACTGAGCTAAAAAAACTGTTGGCGGAAGTGGTCGATTTGCAGCGCTCCGCCTCGGTGCTGGCGTGGGAGCAGCAAACTTATATGCCCCCCGGCGGCGCGGCGGCGCGGGCTGAGCAACTGGCCACGCTTGAGGGGTTGGCGCACCGGATGTTCGTTACGGACGAAATCGGCGCGCTGCTGGCCGGGCTGAAACAGGTGGCCGACGATTGGGATTATGACTCCGATGAAGCCAGCCTGGTGCGCTTCATCAGCCGCAAGTACGAGCGTGAGCGACGCATTCCCAGCGAGCTGGTGGCAGATATCGCGCGCACTACCGCGCTGGCGCAGGAGACCTGGGTGCGCGCGCGGCAGGCCGCGGATTACCCCATGTTCAAGCCGCATCTGCAGAAGGTGCTCACGCTGCGTCGACAGCAGGCCGAATGCCTCGCCCCGTACGAGCACATCTACGACCCGCTGCTGGATGAATACGAGCCGGAGATGAAAACCGCCGAGGTACGCGCGATGTTCGCGGCCATCAAAGACGAGCTTATCGAATTGGTGCATGACATCAGCGCGCGCGCGGACGCGGTCAGTGATGAAATGCTCCACGGCGATTTCGACATCGAGATGCAACGCGCGTTCGGACTGCAGGTTGCGCAAAAGTTCGGCTACGATCTCGAGCGCGGTCGCCAGGATGAGGCCCCGCATCCTTTCTGTTCCAGCTTCTCCAGCGATGACGTGCGCATCACCACCCGCTTCGACGGCAGCTTTCTGCCCTCCGCGTTTTTCAGCACGCTGCACGAGGCCGGGCATGCGCTCTACGAGCAGGGTGTGGCCCCGGATCTGGCGCGCAGCGGGCTGGACACCGGAATATCACTGGGCGTACACGAATCCCAGTCGCGTCTGTGGGAAAATCTGGTCGGGCGCAGCCGTCCGTTCTGGCAGCATTTCTTCCCGCAGTTGCAGGCTGCTTTCCCGGGGGCGCTGGGCGCTGCGGATGTGGAGGCGTTCTACCGTGCCATCAACCTCTCGAAGCCATCACTGATTCGGGTGGAAGCCGACGAGGTCACGTACGATCTGCACATCATTATCCGCTTCGAGCTGGAGCTAGATTTGCTCACCGGCGAGCTGCATCTGGACGAGCTTCCCGCAGCATGGAACGACAAATATGAGCGCTATCTTGGTGTGCGCCCGGAGAACGACGCCGAGGGCGTACTGCAGGATATCCATTGGTCAATCGGGGCGATTGGCTATTTCGCTACTTATTCAATCGGGAATCTCATCTCGGTGCAGCTGCTGAACAGCGCCCGCGAGGCGCTCCCGAATCTGGATGTGGACATCGCCGCCGGGGAGTTCGGCGCGCTACTGAGTTGGCTGCGCGAAAATATTCATCGCCACGGTAGCAAGTTCACCCCGCGCGAGCTCGTGAAGCGCGTGACCGGCGGGGAGATGGATTCGCGGCCGTACATGCACTACCTGCGCGAAAAATACAGCGACATTTACGCGCTCAGAACCTGAATGGGTGCCAGGTGGTCTTGGTTTCCTGCGTGCGCAGGATGGCGTACGGGTTGAGCGCGGCCGCGCCCTCCCACTCTGCGCGCCCGCAGACGGTGACGCGCTTGACGTTCTCGGCGGCGCTGCTCTCCGCCTGAGCGATTTCGGCATGGTCATCCCCAAAATAGATCAGCGCGTTCACATCCATGTGCGTCGCGAATGGTTCCAGTAGCTCGGCGCGGAAACCGGTGAGCAAATTGACTACTCCGGCGGGGAGGTCGGCGGTGTGCAACGTCTCCGCCAGTGAGACCGCGCACAACGGATAATCTCGCGCTGCCAGCGCCACGCATGTGTTGCCGCCGGTGATGACCGGCGCGAGTGCGGAGAGTAGCCCGAGCAGCCCCGATTCGCTCGGCGCGACAACCGCGACCACGCCGGTCGCTTCCAGCACGGTGAAATTGAAATAGGGCGCGGCGACCGGATTGACGCGGCTGAAGAGCTGCCCGTATTTGTCCGCCCAGCCGGCATAATAAATCAGCAGGTCGATTGCGTCGGTGACCTCTTTGCGCGCGGCGGCCGCACTCGCGCCCTGCGCGCGCAGCTCCTCGCGGAATTGCGACCTGCGGCCTTCGAGAATTTCGGCGCAACGATAGAGAATCTGAGCGCGATTGTAGGCGGTGCGCCCGGCCCAGCCCGCGAACGCGCTCCGCGCCGCCGTTACCGCGTCACGGAAATCCTTGCGCGAGGCGCGGCAAATGTTCGCCGCCGCCGCGCCGTCCGGCGCTTCCCAGCGGAAGGTGCGCCCAGACTCGCTACGCGGGAAACTCCCGCCGATGAAGAGTTTGTGCGTCTTGCGCACGTCCAGCCGTTTACTCATCATCACCCCCGTGGCGCGCTGAGGCGCACGTATGGCAGTAACCCCTCCACGCCGCCCTCGCGACCCATTCCACTCTCCTTAAAGCCTCCGAAAGGCGATCCCGGATCGAACTTGTTGAAGGTGTTCGCCCAGATTACCCCGGCGCGGATATCGCGCGTGACTCTGAAAATCTTCGCGCCCTTGTCGGTCCACACCCCTCCCGAAAGCCCGTAGGGCGTGTTGTTGGCCTTGGCGATGACCTCGTCCACAGTGCGGAAAGTCTGCACCGCCAGCACCGGCCCGAAGATCTCCTCCTGCACCACGCGGTGCGATTGGGAGACATTGCTGAACAGCGTCGGCGCGTGCCAGAAGCCTTTATCCGGCAGGCTGCAGCTGGACTGGTATACCTCGCCGCCCTCCTGCTTCCCGATTTCCACATAGGCGTGGATGCGCTCGAGCTGCTCGCGCGAGTTGATTGCACCCACGTCGGTGTTCTTGTCCAGCGGGTCGCCCAGGATAAGTGTCTCCATGCGCTCGCGCAGCTTTTCAATCACTTCGGCAGCCACGCTTTCCTGCACGAATAGGCGCGAACCGGCGCAGCAGACATGCCCTTGATTAAAGAAGATGGCGGTGATGATGCCTTCCACCGCCTGATCAATGGCGGCGTCGGCGAAGATGATGTTGGCCGCTTTGCCGCCCAGCTCCAGTGTGTAGCGTTTGCCGCTGCCCGCCAGCGCGCGCATTATCTCTTTCCCCACCGCCGTGGAGCCGGTGAAAGCGATTTTGTCTACGTCGGGATGGCGCACCAGCAGCCGGCCGGTTTCGCCTCCGCCGGTGACGATGTTCACCACCCCGGGCGGCAGTCCGGCCTCGCGCACGATTTCCGCCAATATCATCGCGGTGAGCGGCGTGGTCTCGGCCGGCTTGAGCACCAGCGTGTTTCCGGCGGCGAGCGCGGGCGCGAGCTTCCACGCCGCCATTAGCAGCGGGAAGTTCCATGGGATTATCTGCGCGGCTACGCCCAGCGGTTTTGCACTGCGCCCGGGGAAAGCGTAATCGAGCTTATCCGCCCAGCCGGCGTAATAGAAAAAGTGCGCCGCGGCAAGGGGAATATCAATGTCGCGGGCCTCGCGAATGGGTTTCCCGCTGTCCATGCTCTCCATCACGGCCAACTCGCGGGCACGCTCTTGAATCATGCGCGCGATGCGGAAAATGAACTTTCCGCGCTCGGCCGTCGGCATGCGCGACCAGCTGCGCGTGTACGCTTCCCGCGCGGCTGCCACGGCACGGTCGATATCTGCCGCGCCGGCCTCAGAGACCCGCGCCAGTGTTTCTTCCGTGGCCGGGTTGATGCTCTCGATGTAATCGTCGCTCTCGGCCGGGAGGAACTCCCCGTCGATGAACAGCTCGTAGCGCTCGCGCAGCCTGACCTCGGCGCTGCTCTGCGGCGCCGGGCTGTAGCTCCAGTCTGTGTGAAAACCAAAAGCGGGTTTTTTGGATGACATGTTCACCCTTCAATCGATGGAAAAATAGCCGGGCGATTGGTACATTCCGGTGGATTGCTTCATTATCTGCATGAGCACGTCATTGGCCAGCGAGCTGGCGCCAAAGCGGAAGAGGTCGGGCGTAAGCCAAGCCTGCCCGAGCGTCTCGCGCAGCATGACCAGATACTGAATTGCTTGCTTCGCCTTGCTGATGCCGCCAGCCGGTTTCAGGCCGACCCTTTTGCCGCCTTCGCGATGGAAATCACGGATGGCCTGCATCATCACCAGCGTCACTTCCGGGGTGGCCGCCGGTTGCACCTTGCCGGTGGAGGTTTTGATGAAATCCGCCCCTGCTGCCATGGCGAGGTCGCTGGCTGCGCGCACGTTGTCGAGCGTCACCAGTTCACCAGTCTCGAGGATGACTTTCAGATGTGCCCGACCGCAGGCCTGCTTGACGCGCGCGATTTCTTCAGCAACATAATCGTAATCTCCGCACAGGAAACGCCCGCGTGATATGACCATATCGACTTCGTCCGCGCCATCCTGCACGGCGCGGATGACCTCGGCCAGCTTGGTCTCAAGGCCGGCCATGCCGCTGGGGAAGGCCGTGGCCACGGCGGCCACCTTGACGCCGCTGCCGCGGAGCGCTTTTTTCGCCACTTTAATCATGGGCGCGTAAACGCACACGGCAGCTACATGAGGAAGCCCGGGGAAGCGTTCGTGCAGATGAGTGGCTTTGTAGCACAGCTGGCGCACCTTTCCAGGCGAGTCGCGCCCCTCCAGCGTCGTCAAGTCAATCATGCTCAGCGCAAGGGTGAGCGCTTGCACCTTCGATTCTTTCTTGATGCTGCGCGCGCGCAGCCGCGCCACGCGTTCTTGCACGCCAATCTGGTCAACCGTACGGGTGGGCGTCAGCATGGGTCGGCGCTGCTCAATCCTGATTGCCGTGCGTGCGCACGATGCGCCAGTCCGCAATCGGGTAATAAACCGCCCACACTTTGCCCACAATCTGCTCCAGCGGCACCGGGCCGATGCGCGCGGCACGCGAATCCTTGGAGAAGTTACGGTTGTCTCCCAGCACCAGGTATTGCCCGGCTGCTAGCTGCCAGCGCTGTGTGTCCGCGGGGCGCATAGGCTCGTGCAGGTAGGCTTCCAGCGCCTGCGCTCCGTTAACGTAAAGCTGTCCGGCGTCAATCTCCACGCTGTCGCCCGGAACGGCGACGACGCGTTTGATGAAATCGGTTTGTCCCGGACGCCCGAGCAGGTTTTCCCAGAAGGTGGCCGTGCTGCTCTCCGGCGGCACGAACACCACCACGTCGCCGCGCGCAGGCGGATTGAAGTGGTACGCCATGCGATTGACGATTATGTATTGCCCGTCGTGGAAGCTGTCCGCCATGCTGTCGCCGTCGATGCGGAAGCGCGCTGAGAGGATGTTAACACCGACGAAAATGGCCACGGCCAGCAGCACGGTTTCGGCTAGTTCGCGTAGGACGGTGGCGATGAGTGGGCGCCGGCGGGGGTGGGCTTGAGCCTGTAATTGTGTCATCGGGCATCGTGTCGCTGTGTTCAATTATAACTTACTCCGACGCCTCAACAAACCGCACTAATCGGAGCGCTCGCGGAAGGCCAGCCGTAACGGTGTGCCGGTGAATTCGAAGCGGGCGCGAATCTGGTTTTCCAGAAAGCGAGTGTAGCTGAAGTGCAGCAGCTTGCGGTCGTTGACGTGAACAAGGATGACCGGCGGTGCGGTGGCAACCTGCGTGGCATAGAAAATGCGTAAGCGCTTTCCGTCCCGCGAGGGCGGTGCGTGCTGCCCGAGCGCGGCTCTGACCACCTTATTAAGCTCTGCGGTGGGGGCGCGGCGGTGCCGCTCTGCATGTACCTTCAGCGCCAGCGGCAGGGTCTTGTTCACACGCTGGCCGGTGAGCGCGGAAACGAAGATCACGGGCACATAATCCAGAAACTGGAGCGTCTCGCGCACCATGGTGCGGTACATATCCATCGTGTAGCTGTCTTTTGGAATGGCGTCCCACTTGTTGACTACCACGATAGCGCTACGCGCTTTATCGAGCACCATGCCGGCTATGTGCGCGTCCTGGGCGGTGCACGGCTCGCTCGCATCGACCAGCAGCAGCACCACCTCCGCCCGATCAATCGCCTTGAGCGCCCGCAGCACGCTGTATTTCTCCACCCCCGGGACGATTTTCCCCCGGCGGCGAATGCCGGCTGTGTCTATCAGGGTGATGCCGGTTCCGTGATAGGTCAGGTGGGTGTCAATGGCGTCGCGCGTCGTGCCCGCCAGTGGCGAGACAATCACGCGCTCATGTCCAAGCATTTTGTTCAGTAAGCTGCTCTTTCCCACGTTTGGCCGCCCGACGATGGTGATGGCGACTGCGTCATCCTCCACGGCGGTGGGCGCGGGCGGCAGCTGCGCCGCAATGGCGTCGAGCAAATCGCCGCTTCCGACCCCGTGCAGCGCGGCGATGGGGTACGGCTCACCTAGGCCGAGCTCGAAAAACTGCTGTGCACCGGCACTCCGAGCGGCATTGTCGCACTTGTTCACTGCCAGCAACAGAGGCGGGCGCTTGCGCCCGGGCAGCTTTTTATGGGCGCGGCGCAGCAGGTTGGCCACCTGTACGTCTGTGGCGGTCACGCCGGTGCTCACATCGGTCATGAAGACAACTACGTCCGCCTCTCCGATGGCCAACTGTGATTGCGCGCGGATTTCGGAAATGAAAGCGGCCGAATCGCTAGCGAGCGGCCGGGAATCTGCCCTGCGGCCGCCAGCCTCTATTCCGCCGGTATCCACCAGATCGAAAGAGACGCCGTTCCATTCCACTTCCGCTACCAACCGGTCGCGCGTGGTGCCGGGCACGTCATCGACCACCGCCAACCGTTCGCCCGCCAGGCGGTTAAACAGGGTGGATTTGCCCACATTAGGTCGCCCGACCAGTGCGACAAGGGGTTTGCGCATCGGCCGAGAATTAAGGCGTGGCTGTGGGTGTGTTGGCGGCTGTGGCCTCGGGTGTCATAGCCGTCTCATCGGGGCCTGCAGTAGCCGTAGGTGGGGCTGTTTCGGTCGCCGTGGGTGCAGGAGTGCTCGTCGGTTTGAAGATGTCCACGCGGATGATTTCTGGAAGCATCTGGTCGGTGGTTACCACGGCCGCCCCGGTGACGACCACGGCTGGCGCTATCGCGTGGATGCCTGTCTTAAGGTCATGCAGATCGAGGATGACGCGAACGTTCTCGGCGGTCATGCTATCGAGCACTGGCAGCGGGCCGGACATAATCACGTCTACCGAGTCGTGCGAGAGGTGCGCTATCAAGCCCGCCCCGAGCCCGGTCACGGTCAGGTCCTGGCGGATGCGGCGGCTGCTCTCTACCGCCTCAATGCTCACCAGCACCAGCACTGATTGCTCGCTCACAGCGGTGACGCCCTCCTCCAGCGCCATGGTCAGGCGCGCATCAATATCCTGCGAGGCTTCGCCGACGTCGAGCGGTTCGGTCTCCACGTTCCCGGGCAACGCGGCGAGCTGCGCCGGGTCGTCAGAGAACACGGTGATGGTCGGTGGCGAGGTGGTGATATTGGTGATACGGTATCCCCGTGCTGGTTTCCCGACCAGCACCGCGCGCACGGCGACGTCACGATAACCGCCCAGCTGATGCACTGCAACCTTCACCGTGGCGCTTTCCGGTTGCAGCGTCACCTCGTTGATGAGCTGGCCGTGGTCGTTCAGCGGCAGGAGCGCGAAAGCTCGGTCGATGTTTTCCTTCTCTCCGCGCAGGTCGAGAGTGAGTTTGATTTCGCTCACTTGGCTCACCAGCCGCGCCGGGCCGGTTACGGTGATGCTATCGGTCGAAAGCACCGGTGTGCCCGCTGCGTATCCTACTGCCGGCTCGCCGCGAACATTCAATACGACCGGCACCGAAGTGACGACGATGCGTTCGAGCTCGACCGCGATTTCAACGGGCTCCACCGCCAGCACCTCGGCGTCGGGCACGAGCACTCGCGCCACCAGCGGCACCGCGTGCCGCCCGGTTGAGAGGCTGCTCAGGTCGGCACTCACCTTAATCTGATTGCTGCTAAGGGTTGACCACACCTGCGCTGGCGCTCTGATGGTGACGGTGGCTTCCGTGACCGCTTCGCCGGCAAGTACAATATCGGCGGGCAGGTCGGTCAGCACTACGGTGATAGGGCCTGGGAAAACGCGCTCTTCAATCGGGTTTTCCTCGTTTGCCGCGGTTATCCACACAATTGCTGCCAACACCAGCGCCAGCCCGAAGAGACTCAGATTCTCAAGGAACCTGCGCAGCACGTCCGAAAAGGCACTAGCCATCGGAGCTTTTCTCTTTGATGCCGACAACGCGGCGCAACCAGCCGCCGCTGCCGCGCGGCTGATAAAAAGCGGCCAAGATGTTGCTCAATCGTTTTGGCGTCAGGCGGCGAATCACGCGTCCGTTGTATGCCACCGAGATGCCGCCGGTTTCCTCGGAAATCACCACAGCGACGGCGTCGCTCGACTCGGTGACTCCGATGGCGGCGCGGTGGCGCAGCCCATAACGGCGCTCGGCCATGCGCGCATCGGTGGAGAGAGGCAGCACGCAAGCGGCCGCCACCAGCAGGTCGCCTCGCAGCACCACTGCGCCATCGTGCAGGGGGGTATCTTTGTGGAAAATCTGCACAATCAGTTCGGCAGAGGGCGTGGCATCTAGCGACACGCCGGTGTCAACATACTCCTGCAGGCCCACCTCGCGCTCGATGACGATTAATCCGCCGTGGCGGTTTTGTGCCATGCGGTCGCTGGCGCTGACGATGCAATCGATCACGGCCAGCACCTGCTCCTGACGGCCGCGGAAGGTGAGCCAACTTCCGGCGCGGCCCAGTCTGGTCAGCGCGCGCCGAATCTCAGGTTGGAAGATGACCGGAATAGCCAGCAGCAGGGCCGGCAGGGTGGCGCGCAAGAGCCACGAGACCGCGCGAAGCTGGAACAGGCCGGAGAAGACCACCACCAGCAGCAGCAGCACAATTATGCCACGCAGCAGATTGACCGCCTGCGTGCCGCGCACAATCACCAGCAGCACATAAAACATCAGCGCCACCACCAGAATGTCGAGCGCGCTCATCCAGTTGAGCTGCTCTAGCAGGCGGGAAAGGTCGCGCGTTAGCGTTTCCACGGGTGTTCGGTTCCTGTGTGCGTCACTCGCCTAGCAGGCGCGCCAGAATGGCCTTTTGCGCGTGCAGGCGATTGTGCGCTTGCTGGAAGATCACCGAGTGTGGCCCATCGGCGACCGTGTTGGTGATCTCCTCGCCGCGGTGGGCGGGCAGGTCGTGCATCACGAGCACATCAGGCCGTGCTCTGGCCAGTAGCGCCTGGTTCACCTGATAGGGTCGGAAAATATTCCGGCGCTGCTCCGATGCTTCTTCTTTTCCCATGCTTGTCCACACATCAGTGTAAATAATGTCCGCCTGTGCCACGGCTTCGGCCGGGTCGCGCAGCTGCAGGAAATCGACCCCAGTTTCGGCTGCCAGTTCGCTGCCGCGCGCCGCCACGGTTGCTTTTAGCTCGTAGCCTTCTGGGCCGGCAATGCTGAAATGTACCCCCAGGCGCGCGCAGATCAGCAGCAGTGAGGTTGCAACGTTGTTGCCATCGCCGATGAACGCCAGTTTCAACCCCTGCAACTGGGGTCGTAATTCCATAATGGTGAAGATATCAGCCAGCGCTTGGCAGGGGTGATTGAAGTCCGAAAGGCCGTTAATCACCGGCACGGATGCGTGCTCCGCCAGATCGCGCACGTGGTCGTAGGCGAAAACGCGCGCCATTATGCCGTTCACATATCCTGAGAGAACGCGCGCCACGTCTGCCACCGATTCGCGCTCGCCTAGCCCGATTTCCTGCGGGGAGAGATAGAGCGCATCGCCCCCCAGATGGCGCATGGCCATCTCAAAAGAAACGCGCGTGCGCAGGCTGGGCTTTTGAAAAATCATTGCCAGCGCCTTTCCGCGCAGCAATGGTCGGTTGGCGCCCGCCACATGCTCTCGCTTCAGTTCGGCCGCCAACTCGAGCAGCGCTTCCAGTTCTGCGCGGGAGAAATCGTCAATAGCGAGAAAGTTAGACATCTGGTTCGTGTGCTCCGTTTGGCGTCCCTGCGTCTGTCCCCCAATTTTACCCTGCCCCGTGCGGCTGGCAAGTGCGGTCGGCCGGCCTGAGATTGGTGGCGGCACTCGTGGAAAAGGAAAGTTACTATCGATCATACCTACCTAACGGAGTCGCGTCACTGTCAATTGGTGGACGCACAAAATCGGGGCCTGCATCGCACGGATTTCGTCGCCGCAGCCAAAACGGATCGGCTGCTGTGAGATTGCAATCTTTCGCGCCGGTAGCCGCGGGCTATCCGGTATTGGTGTGGGCAGGACAGGACTCGAACCTGCGACCTCTTCTTTGTAAGAGAAGCGCTCTAACCAGCTGAGCTACCCGCCCGAACGCTTGCAACAGTTTACCATATCCGAGCTTCCGACTGGCATCACGGCGCTTCTGCACGTGCCAGGCTTTGGCAGGGTTCGTGCACGGGTTGGGGGAAATGTCCACCCTTGACAATCAGCAAATCAGTAGTAATATTCAGCTGCTGAATTTCAGCCACTGAATATTGTATTGGAAAACATGTTATGGATACCTCTATCGCCCCCGAAAATCTGCACGAGCTGCGCATTCTGGAACAGATTGAACAAGACCCGGAGGCCACCCAATCCGACCTGGCTGCCCGTATGGGCGTGGCGGTCGGCACCGTCAACTGGTATGTAAAGCGGCTAGTGAAAAAGGGACACATTAAAGTCACGCGCTTGCAGCGTCGGCGGTTGCGCTACCTGATTACCCCGGAAGGCATCGCCGAGAAAACGAGACTGGCGATGGAGTATGTGCAGGTGAGCATGGGCATGTATCGCGCGACGCGGCAGCAAGCGCGCGAGCTGCTCGCAAAGGCGCGCGAGGCTGGTTTTCAGAAGGTCGCGGTTTCCGGGCATGGGGATCTGGTGGATGTCTGCCGGTTGACCTGTCTCGAGCAATCGGTTCCTGTGGCATCGCCTGGCAGTGACGGTGCGCTGCCGGTGTTGCGCGTTTCCGGCGCGGCTGTGATGTTGGAGATGCCCGAGGCTTGATATGGGCAAAGAGTGGTATGCGCTGCACTCCAAGCCGCACAAGGAGCGCCAGGTTGCCTCGCTGCTGCGCTCGCGCAACCTGGAGGTTTTTCTGCCGCTGCTGCGCGTCAACCCGGTGAACCCGCGAGCCGCCCGCGAGCGCCCTTATTTTCCGAATTATCTTTTCGCGCATGTTGATCTGGATGTGACTGGTCTGAGCTTGGTGCAATGGACACCCGGGCTGCTGCGCATGGTGGAATTTGGCGGGGTGCTCGGCACCGTGCCGGGGGCGCTCATCGCGCAGTTGAAGCAGCGGATGCACGATATCCGTGCCGCAGGCGGGCTTGTGCTGCAGGGGTTGTGCGCCGGAGACCGCGTGCGCGTGACGGGCGGGCCTTTTCAGGGATATGAGGGCGTGTTTGACGCGCGCCTTTCCGGCGCTGACCGCGTGCGCGTGCTGCTCGAACTCATCGGCGACTATCAGCGCCGCCGCAGCTCGCCTCGCGCCGTGCCGGTCGATCTGAACGTGGGCAACCTCGCAAGGTTGGGCGGATAGCTTAGGCGCAAACCACCCTACCGAATTGCACGTCCAAGCTGCGAGGGGTCATGTAATTCGGGACAACCGGCGGGTGTTGTCGGCCATATATTGCAATGTCCTAGATGTGCTCAAGGAATTGAGCTTGTCGAAAGGGCGGAGCGCGGTTCAAGGAAGTAATGTTGTCTCGTTCTAAAGTTCAAACGAAAGAAACGATGCTGAAACTTTATTGGCGAATTGTATTCCGACCGTATCTGTGGCTCGTTCTACTGATAGCTGCGTTGACATTCCTCGGCTCGACAGCGGAAGTTGTCAGCATTGGCATGCTTGTGCCGCTTGCTGAAATGTTGATCGAACCGGAGCAAACGACTGCCAATCCAATGACGGATTTTCTACAGCGCTCGGTTATGCTGCTTGGAATATCCCCACGTTTGGAATCATTGGTTGTCGCAGGTTTGGTTCTGGTGGCTTCTATGATTGTGGTAAAGAACGGTCTATTGCTGGTTAAACTGATTTGGGTGACGCGCCTCGCGACAGGCGTTTCCCACCTCTTTGCTACTCGTATGTTCGAAGCTTATCTCCGCACTCATATTGGGGAGTTCATGCTGCGTGGGCGCGGTGCTAGCCACGAAGACGTAAATTCGGTAGCTGGCGCAGTCAGCAGAAGCATCAATTTAGGGGCGCAGCTGTTGTACTCCCTGATTTATGTTGTATCGATATTCGGGCTCCTTCTCTACCTGTCGTGGTGGGTAACACTGGTCGTGGGCGGGCTCGTGTTGATAAGTATGCGCTACATGCGCGGAGCACTTGAATATCGCTCAAAATGGATTGGGCAGCGGTTGCACGAGTTGAACCAACAGCGGACTGCAATGCAATTTGACGGTCTCGACGGTATTCGCGTGGTAAAGGCTCATGCTTTGGAGGCCTCCATCGTCTCGCGCCTGAGGACGATCCAGCAGCGTTTGCTGCCGCTGGTTGTGAGGCGTGCAATGCTAATTAGTATACCGAATATCTTCTTCGAAATTACTGGGGTCCTACTCGTTCTGCTGTTGCTGGTCATTGCTCTCAATTCCCCAGACCTTGGTTTGACCTTGCCCAAACTTTTGGCGCTTGTCGTAGGCTTGCGCCGGTTGACACCGGCGGCCGCCGGTGTCAACGCTACTCTCGTTGGTCTTAGCGACGCTTTGCGACGGATTCAAATCGCCGATGAGGTGCTGAATACGCTTCCGCGGGAGCCGTCCGGGATTCGTCAGATGCCGAAACAGGGCGTGAGTACGATCTGCTTGGAGCATGTCTCATTTCATTACCCAGAACGTGCTGATACCCGTGTGCTGCACGATGTGAACATAGATTTCCATCATGGCCAGTTGGCTGCCTTAGTGGGCCATACGGGTGCGGGGAAGACGACTATTGCTGACATCTTGGCGCGGCTTTATGAACCTATCTCAGGTCGCATTATGGTGAATGGCGTTGAACTGCGAGAGATTGATCTTGTTGCTTGGCGAAAGAACATTGGTTATGTCGGGCAGGATACATTCCTTTTTAATTCCACTCTCCGAGAGAACATTGCGCTTTGGAATGAGACAGTCTCCCTCGAGGAGATTGAGGGCGCGGCACGTGTGGCACAGCTGGACGAGTTCGTGCAGTCCTTAACGGAGGGATACGATACAGCGGTGGGCGACAGAGGTCTGAAGCTCTCGGGTGGCCAACGCCAGCGCGTTGCGATTGCGCGCGCCATTCTGCATCGGCCGGGTGTCCTGATCTTTGATGAGGCCACTAGTGCGCTTGACAACGTCACCGAGCATGCCGTGCACATGGCGATTAGCCAGCTGCGCACAGATTCTGTGGTGATTCTTGTTGCCCACCGCCTGAGCACGGTGCAGGACGCGGAGCAGATATTTGTGTTGCATGAGGGGCGCGTGGTGGAAAAAGGCCAGCATGATAGCCTGCTTCAGGCACGTGGACATTATTGGGGGTTATACAAGGGACACGAGCTGGAAGCGGATTTTGCCACCACTGTTGATATTTGAGTGTCTTCACGAGCCGTAGCATGCATTGTCAGACCGTTTTCGGCATGTCTCTAAGCCATGTATTGCTAGCGACCAGATGACTTGGAACGCGCTTGTAACTGGCGGAGCCGGGTTCATCGGCAGCCATTTGGTGGAACGGTTGCTAGAGGACGGTCATGCAGTGACGGTGTTGGACAACTTCTCCACTGGTCGACCTGAGAATCTGGGATACATCCAAGATCATGTTGGCCTGAGCGTTCATGAAGTAGATGTTGCTGATTATGAGTCCATCCAACCCTTTTTCACGGGCGTTGAGTGGGTGTTCCACCTGGCGGCCCTGGCTGACATTGTCCCGTCCATTCAGAAGCCACTTGCTTACTACAGGGCGAATGTGGATGGCAGTGTTGCGGTACTTGAAGCAGCGCGAAATGCGGGCGTTGACCGATTTGTGTATGCGGCATCCTCGTCTTGTTACGGTATTCCCGATGCCTATCCCACGTCAGAGACAGCGGCAATACGGCCGCAGTACCCTTACGCGCTAACCAAGCATCTGGGCGAGCAAATCGCACTGCATTGGGCCAAAGTGTACAGCTTGCCGGTTGTATCGCTGCGCCTGTTCAACGTTTATGGTCCGCGTTCGCGAACATCAGGCACCTACGGCGCCGTATTCGGCGTTTTTCTTGCTCAGAAATTGTCCGGCAAACCGTTTACCATCGTGGGCGACGGGACGCAAACACGTGATTTCACGTTCGTCACCGATGTTGTTGACGCTATGGTGTGTGCTGCTGAGTCGGAAATCAGCAATGAGATTGTCAATGTTGGATCGGGCAATACCTATGCTATCAACTATCTGGTTGAGTTGCTCGAAGGCGAAATTGTATACATCCCCAAACGCCCAGGCGAGCCAGAATGTACTTTTGCAGACACGGCTAAGATCAAGAGTGAACTGGGGTGGCAGCCGCGCGTCCCATTCGAACAGGGCGTCCAAATCATGCTGGACAACATCGACTATTGGCGGGAAGCGCCTGTCTGGGAGCCGCAATCCATCTCTGATGCTACTCAGGACTGGTTTGCATATTTAGGTCGGACGGCACAAACAAGTGGTTCTGCAATACGGGTTTAGCGTTTCCTGTGCCACTTAATCACAAAATTAGAGAACTGGATGAGCTAGCTGCTCTCCTGAAAAAACTGAAGTCTAAAGGTAAAAAAATCGTCCATTCCCACGGCGTTTTTGATCTGCTGCACGTGGGCCACATCCGCCATTTTGAAGAAGCCAAGATGATGGGGGATACTCTGGTGGTGACAGTAACCCGCGATGAGCACGTCAATAAAGGGCCACACCGCCCAGCTTTCCCTCAGGATTTGAGGGCGGAGGCTCTGGCAGCCCTAGATGCAGTGGATTATGTGGCAATTAACCGCTGGCCGCTGGCGGTTGAAACCATTAAGCTATTGCAGCCCGACATCTACGTTAAGGGACCTGATTATATGGCGGCTGACGAAGACATCACCGGCGGAATCACCCCCGAAGCAGAAGCGGTGCGTGCGGTTGGAGGTGAGTTTCGCGCTACAGATGACATCACCTTCAGCTCCTCCAGCCTCTTAAATCGACATCTCGCTGCTTTTCCTACCAAAGTTCAACACTATTTGGATGATTTCCGCAAGAGGCATTCCGTTGATGAGGTGTTGAGCTGGCTGGAGCGCGCATCTGCGTTGCGCCCTGTGGTAGTGGGTGAGGCCATCATCGATGAGTATGTGTTTTGTGTTGGTATTGGAAAGTCAACCAAAGATCCCGTGTTGGCCGCGCTGCAACAATCGGTGGAGGCATATGCTGGAGGCAGCTTGGCAATTGCCAACCACCTAGCTGGACTGTGTACAGAGGTAGGCTTGGTGACGCAGTTGGGAGACACTGATCGTCGTGAAAACTTTGTGCGTGACACGCTGCGGTCTAACATCGAACCAACTCTGCTGACCAAATCCGGTGCGCCGACGATCCAGAAACGGCGCATCGTGGACCGGCATTCGGGTAATAAACTACTTGAAATCTACGTGATGCGAGATGACCCGGCCTCAGCCGCGGATGTGCGTGCATTGTGCTTGACACTGGAGAATTCTCTGAATCGGAAAGACATTGTTGTCGTAGCCGACTACGGGCATGGGATGCTTACGCGTCAGTCGATTGGACTGCTGTGTGACGAGGCTCCTTATCTTGCCTTGAACGTGCAGTCCAATGCAGGTAACCGTGGTTTTAACCCGATCTCAAAGTATCGGAGGGCCGACTACGTCTGTTTGGCGGAGCACGAAGTTGCAATTGATACTCGTCAACGCAGTGGAAGTGTGCACGACAGACTGATAGATGTCTTGCGACGCATTGACTGCCCGCGTTTTACAGTGACACGGGGTAGATCTGGGAGCCTGCATTATGGTCCAGCTTCAGAGTTCTCAGAGGTGCCCGCGTTTGCTGTGCGTGTGCTTGATCGGGTGGGCGCTGGCGACGCGGTGCTGGCCGTCACGTCCTTGTTTGCGAAACTGGGCGCGCCATGGGATGTCCTTGGGTTTGTGGGCAATATAGCTGGCGCCCTTATGGTCTCTGAGCTGGGTAACAGTAAGCCATTGGACCGCGTCACGTTGAGTAAGTCCATCGTTTCGTTGATGAAGTAAAGATGGCACAGATACACACTGTGCTTGTGACTGGAGGTGCCGGCTACGTGGGCGCTGTGCTGGTACCCAAACTGCTCAATGCAGGTTATCGCGTAAAGGTGCTGGACTTGTACATTTATGGTGAGCAAGCTCTCGATGTGGTCAAGGAGCATCCTGGCCTCGAGCAGATAAAAGGTGACATCCGTAATCGAAAATTGCTGGAAGAAGTAATTCCGGGTTGTGACGCGGTAATCCATCTCGCCTGCATCTCCAACGACCCGAGCTTCGAATTGAATCCAGAGCTTGGCAAATCCATCAACTATGATGCGTTCATCCCGCTCGTGGGCATATCTCGAGGCAGTGGTGTACGGCGCTTCATTTATGCTTCGTCTTCTAGCGTCTATGGCATCAAGGAGGAGCCGGATGTACATGAAGGCATGGCCCTCGAACCCCTCACTGACTACTCGCGCTTCAAGGTGGATTGTGAGGGGATTCTGCTGGAGCACCAGTCCGTCGATTTCACCACAGTCATCATCCGACCAGCCACGGTCTGCGGTTACTCCCCTCGCCAGCGTCTCGACGTGGTGGTGAATATCCTGACCAACCTGGCCTACCACAAAAGAGAGATTTCGGTCTTCGGCGGCTCGCAGCTGCGACCGAACATTCATATCGATGACATGGCGGAGGCCTACTTGGCTCTGTTGCACGCTCCGAGGGAAGAGATCGCCGGCGAGATTTTTAATGCCGGATACGAGAACCAGTCTGTAAAGAAATTGGCGGAGACCGTCAGGAGCGTGGTTGGTGAGGATGTGAAACTTGTCACCTCTCCAACCAACGATAATCGCTCCTACCACATATCTTCGCGGAAGATAATGGAAGTGATCGGTTTCGAGGCGAAATATACTATCCGCGAAGCGGTCGAGGGCTTGTGCGCTGCATTTGACGACGGCCTCCTACCGGACTCTCTCGATAACGAGAAGTATTTTAATATCAAAAAAATGCAGCACATCAACCTCACATAAACTAATCATGTTGAACATCGGCATAGATTTCGACAACACTATTGCCCGGCACGACACTTCCCTCCGGGAGGTTATGTTGAGGGAAGGGTTCATCGTAGGAAACTGGGATGGCAGAGGGAAGGCCGAGATTCGCGATTACTTGTGCCGCCAGCATACCGGCGAAATAACCTGTGTTGGCACCTGTTCAGCGCATGTTTCGCGCGGCTGCCGCAACCTGACCATATTGGTGCAAACAGTCCAGTTTGGCTACTACGAAATCGGATGAAGACGCTGTGGTCGCTCGGAATTGTCAGGTGTAGATGGCGACCCAGATGACTAATTCCGCAAATAGTGAAATAACCAGCTATCTGAAGGAAAGCGAGAAAACGAGCCTGGAGGTTAGATCAAGAAATTTGAGACGGATGATCTTAGAGTATGGCTTCAAGGGTGGTGAAGGCGTTCACCTAGGTGGCGCCTTGTCCTGCATCGATATTCTCAACGTGCTCTATTCAGAGATATTGTGTGTCGACCTGCAACGGTTGAATGTCTCTGATAGGGACATCTTCATTCTCAGCAAGGGTCATGCTTGTTTGGCATTGTACGTAGTCTTGGGTTTTTTTGGATATTACGACCTAGAGCTTCTAAATACTTTTATGAAGAACGGAGGTAAATTTGGCGGACATCCTGAACTGGGAACAGTGCCCGGCATTGAAGCCACTACAGGCTCTTTGGGGCATGGGTTGTCAGTAGGGACAGGAATTAGCCTTGCCAACAAAATGGATGGAAACAGCGGCATGTGTTTTGTCTTGTTGGGTGATGGTGAGTGCAACGAAGGCTCCGTTTGGGAGGCATCTTTGTCTGCCGCTCAATACAAATTAGACAATCTTGTTGCAATCATTGACAGCAATAAGATGCAAGCCTTGACTCCTATGTCGGACCGTGAAGGCATGAAAGTTGAACCTTTGTCAGACAAATTTACTTCTTTTGGTTGGGAAACCAGGGAAATCGACGGTCATGACCTGGGTGGTCTTTCTCGGGTTCTTAAGTCAGTTCCATTCACGAATGACAAGCCTAGCGCCGTGATTGCCCATACCATAAAGGGGAAGGGCGTGTCATTTATGGAGAATGTACCAAAATGGCATGTGCGACCGATGACTAATGATGAACTGAGCCTTGCACTGCAAGAGCAAGAATAGTGAATGAGAAACGCTTTTATATCCAAACTATTTGAACTGGCCCAAAAGGACAAAGACATTGTTCTCTTGACAGCAGACATAGGATATGGGGTTCTAGATCAATTTTTCTCTGAATTACCTGGTCAGATAATTAATTGTGGTATTTCAGAAGCAAATATGACAGGAGTTGCGGCAGGCTTATCTTTGAGGGACAAAAAATGCTTTACGTATACGATTATTCCGTTCCTAACTATGCGTTGTTTGGAACAAATTCGTGTCGATATTTGTATTCAAAATCTTAATGTCAAAATCGTCGGAGTTGGAGGAGGCTTCGCGTATGGGGAATTGGGTCCAACTCATCACGCAATTGAAGACATAAGTCTTCTTAGGTCTCTGCCAAATATGACGGTGTTGGTTCCAGCTGATCCTTGTGAAACTAGCTGTATAGTTGAATCGTTGCATGAGGTTGATGGACCCGTTTATATACGACTGGGAAAATCAGGAGAAAAAAATGTCAATGAACTTCCTAAAGGATTTTCATTGGGGAAAGGGAAAGTGGTTAAATCTGGCTCCGATGTGACGTTGATAAGTTGCGGTCCTATCCTAAATCGGGCACTGAATGTTAGCAAGAGATTGGAAGCTGATGGCATATTAGTTGAACTAATTAGTATCAACACGATTAAACCATTGGACAATGATCTCATATTGGGATCTCTTGAAAAAACAGGAAAAATAATATCTGTTGAAGAGCATAGCATTGTTGGTGGGTTGGGGTCAGCGATTGCCGAACTTATAGCTGAATCCAACATTACATGTTCGGATTTTGTTAGGCTAGGTATTAGGGATACTTACACTTTCGAGGTTGGTGACCAGGATTACCTGTTAGACTATGAAGGTTTGTCGGAAGAGGCAATCTATAAGCAGGTGACTGATTATTGCAATTGATTTGGGTTTCCGAGAAGTAAGCGCAACGTAGACAATCCATTATCATGGATCTTGGAATTGCAGGGAAAAGAGTGTTGGTTACGGGTGCAAGTCAAGGAATTGGCAAAGCGATTGCCCTTGCATTTGCTAGTGAGAAATGCAGAGTTGGCGTGGTAGCAAGACGGGAAGATCAATTGCAAGACACTGTTAAGGAAATGGGGGGAGAATCATTGGGGCATTCGCATTGTGCCGCGGATTTGCAGGTGGGTGGGGAACCGGAGAAAATAGTTGAGCAAATGGCGGCAATGGGAGGAGATTTCGAGATAGTGGTGCATAATGTAGGGGGCACCTTGAACATTAGAGATCCTATCGGTGCATCAGAAGAATGGTTCAAGGTGTGGCATTTCAATGTTGGCATTGCAATTGAGATAAACAGGATAGTTGTCCCTCCAATGCGGGCGAAGAAATGGGGCAGAGTCATACATGTGTCGTCAATCTCCGCAGAATCTGTTCGTGGAGCAACTCCTTATGCGGCGGCCAAAGCTTATCTGAATGCATACGTGAAAGGTGTGGGCAGGTCACTGGCTCCGGAGGGTATTGTCTTTTCTGCTCTAATGCCGGGGAGTATTTATTCACCCGGTGGTGATTGGGATGAGGAGAGCGAAAAGAATAGGCACGACAGAGAGTTTTTCCGTAAGAAACGCGCAGATTTTCTTCGACATCACCAGGCTATTGGACGTTTGGGTGTCGCTGACGAGGTGGCGTCCTTTGCAGTCTTCATGGCCTCGCAGTTGGTCACATTGGCCACTGGTGCTGTGATACCTGTTGATGGAGGCACCATGTGACCTGGCTAACTGGAGTTTGCAGTGTACTAACAGGTTTTTATCCGTCCGCTGATTTATCGGCGCATATAAAGTCATCACTAATGGCTTCCAGCAGAAGGATTGGAGCAGTACGGGAAATATGGAAGGAATTTCATATTGTTATGGTAAGACAACCACAATGACGCGCTCGAGAGAAGCGTGGGAAAGAGTGCGCGAGATGAATATCCCGCACGACTTCACCTTCGGGCCAATAAATTCCGAATCGTTGCTGAACGATCCGAAGCACCTTGCCTTCACGCTCTCGAGGTACAAATTCGCAGTGAAGATGATGAGGAAATGCAAGCATGTCATAGAAATTGGTTGTGGTGAGGGTGTCGGAGCATTGATGTTCTTGGCAGAAACTGCAGCGACAGTGACGGCTATAGACTTTGACGAGTCTCAGATTGGGTATGCAAGCGAATATATACTGCCTCATACTGAGAATCGACTTACCTTCATGTGCCAAGACTTGGTCTCTTCAACGTATGTGGGCGGTCTCGGTGATGGGTTAGTAAGTATTGATGTCATTGAGCATGTAATACCGTCAGAGGAGGATCAGTTCTTCCGCAATTGCGTGGCGTGCCTTGAGCCGAGAGCTATTGCTGTGTTTGGAACCCCCAACGGATGTGCTCACCAATATGCTTCAGCTCGCAGTCAAGAAGGTCATATTAATCTGTTTGAACCGGAACGGTTGACATCTACACTAGAAAGGTACTTTGGTCATGTTTTCCTGTTCTCGATGAATGATGAGATGGTGCACACTGGATATGACAAGCTCGCACATTATCTACTGGCACTCTGTGTAACATAGGGCGATTAATAGGAGCCGAGAGAGGTGGTTAATTACCCCATCACATTCAACGGGGCAATCTTGGAGCGAAATAGTGAGGCCCTGGCAGTTGATGAAATTGTGTTTGCCGGCCCTCTTGAAGCAGGCCAAGTGTTGGTTCGAATCCACTATAGTGGAATATGTGGGAAGCAGATCGAAGAAATAGAGGGAACCGGCGGACCTGATCCATATCTGCCTCATATGTTGGGACATGAGGGCAGTGGTGTAGTTGTTGACGTAGGACCAGGTGTAATGAAGGTGTGTCAGGGGGATCATGTGGTGCTTCACTGGTTAAAAGGGAGTGGCATAAATGCGACCACGCCAATTTATTCAAGAGGTGGAAAAAGAGTTAATGCAGGATGGGTGACTTCTTTCAACGAGTACGGTGTGATTTCCGAGAATCGTTTGACCCCAATTCCCAGGGAGTCCGACTCGTCTATAGCCTGCCTGTTGGGTTGTGCGGTGACTACAGGCGTGGGGGTAATTCTGAACGATGCCAATGTGCGACCAGGAGAATCGGTTTCAGTGTTTGGTTGTGGAGGGGTAGGATTGATGGCTGTTCAGGCCGCGGCACTTGTACATGGTTACCCGGTGATCGCTGTTGACAAGAACCCTGCTAGCTTGAAAATGGCCCTCACGTTTGGCGCAAGCCATGCTGTGAACTCGGAATCAGATAACGTCGTGGCTGAGATCCAACAGATTACGAATGGCAAAGGGACCGATTTTGCTGTCGTGGCCGTTGGAAAACCTAACGTGATTGAATTGGCTGCGCGGGCCAGTTCTGTGCCGGGCTCGGTATTTGTAGTTGGGGTCCCTCCTAGTGATTCTGAGATCACGGTTGACGCTCTTGCCATCCATAGACAAAAAATGTTTAAGGGTTCTCATGGCGGCGCAACTGTGCCTGAGAGAGATATACCGCGTTACCTTACCTTGTATGAAAGGGGTTTGTTAAAGTTAGATAAACTTGTCTCCAATTCTGTCACACTTGACAGTATCAATGATGGCGTTGATTTGATGAAGGCCGGGACGATCATCGGTCGTTGCGTAGTGGATATGACTCGAAGTTGAGCACCCCTCAGGATCGAGAAACGAATATACTGCGCGAGGGGTGAAACACCTCGAAACATTGTTTTGTCTCCATGCCAGGCACAGAACTCAAGACAAAGCATGTGTGTTCTGCTGCAACTGGTGCCCCGTGCGTGCCCCATTTCTTTAATGGAAAAAACCTTTTGAACAATTGAGCAGTAATGCTGATTAGCTTTACGTGATTGATATTCATGACTGATTTTGTTGAGCGCCATCTTATAGAAATGCGGGAAGGTGGCACTTTGGTCGTCCTCAGAAAAACATTCACATTGTTGAAGTTAGTGAGAATGTCATTGGTCAACATCCCCATGTTTTTGTTTGGGATCCTATGTGTGCTATTAGTTCGCATGTTACGACCTCTTAAACTTATCCGGTTTGGAATGTTATACGGTTACAGGATTGGCCTTGCGGCTAACATTGAGGTTTATTTGTGCGAGCGTGATGCTGGTCTGCATGGCCATAAATCCCTAGACATTTGGTTCCCACAGACAAGCATTGCTAATCATCAGCTGCATAAAATGTGGTGCAGGATTTTACATGTTTATAGTTTTGCTGAATGGTTGGATAAAGCCAACCGATTCATACCAGGTGGTGCAAAACATTGCTTGCCTTTAAGAAGAAATCAAGATAGGGATGTCCATGGTCTTTTAGACAAAACCGAACCTCACTTGTCTTTTTGTGTGAAAGAAAAGCAGCGAGGCAAAACTGCGCTTAGGGATTTGTGTATACCAGATGGCGCTTCATATATATGTGTTCACGCGCGAGATAGTGCTTATTTGGACGATGTGCATTCATATAGAGACCGTGGTCAATGGAGCCATCATGATTACCGCGATTCTAGTATTGACAACTATATCCCCGCCATGAGGGAAATGGTGAAGAGAGGATATTATGTGTTTAGAGTAGGTCATAAAGTAAGAGAGCCGATTCGAGATGACAATACAAGAATCGTTGGTTGTAATGTTATTGATTATGCTACGAATGGAATGAGAAGCAGCTTTTTGGACATTTACCTTAATGCCAATTGTAGATTCTTTGTCGGCAACACAGCAGGGATTTTCACTATACCTGAAATATTCCGGCGCCCGATAGCTTTTTCAAATGTTGCTCCATTGGAATATATGAGCACATCAAATAAAAAGGATTTGGTCATTCCGAAGAAATACTGGCTGGTAAGAGAAAAACGATTCATGAAATTTAGGGAGATTTATGATTCGGGGGCGGGATATATTCTTAGAGGAGATCAGTTTGAACGCTCTGGAATAGAATTAATTGAGAACAGTCCTGAGGAAATCACCCACCTTTTAGTTGAAATGGAAGAACGTATCAATGGAACATGGCAGACAACTGAAGAAGATGAGGCATTGCAGAAAAGGTTCTGGGATAGTTTCCCGAAAGATAGAGTTGTGAAAAATGGGGAAAAACTGCATGGGCAAATCAGGACACGCATAGGCACGATGTTTCTCAGAAATAATGTGGAGTGTTTGTAACAGGAGAGAATTAATGCTGTCAAACCATGATCCTGCAAAATACAGAAAGATACATGTTCCAGACTGCCCGCGGAAGATTACCTTCGGGACACAGGCCATGCCTTGCAATCTGAGGTGCCCCAAGTGTCTTGTGTGGGGAATCAACAATGATGAGGGCCGTCGGATAAAGAATATGCCGAAAGAGATCATGTCAATGGAATCCGTTATCAGGGTGTTCGATGAAGTGAAGGATTACAAACCGACGATTTCGCCCGGCTTCTGGATTGAGCCGTTGGCTATGCTCAATATTGAGCAATTCATCATGGCGGCAAGTTCTAGAGGCCTTCCGGTGAACATTACTACCAATGGACTCTTGGTTACTGAGCATTTGGCGAGAATTATCGTGGATCATGTCGCTCTCGTATCTGTTAGCATAGATGCTACTACCCCTGAGGTGCTCGAGAAAACGCGGGCGACAGACAAACTGACTGGGATCGAGGCCGCGGTGTTGCTCCTCTTAGAAAAAAGGGGCAATCGAAAAACTCCTCGCATCACGGTAAGCTTCACAGTGGAAAAATACAATGCCCACCAACGCCAGGATTTTCTGGAATACTGGATAAAACATGTGGATGCGGTTAAAATCAACGAAGTGTTCGCGTATACCGGTACTATTGGATCTAAGACGATTTATGCGGAAAGAATTCCGTGCAGGGAGATTTATGATGCCATGATCATTGACTACAATGGAGAAGCCAGGTTGTGCTGTCTCGATGGTCTTCGTCAGACCAACGTGGGGAATGTGCTGCAGGATGGAGTGCTAGGTGTGTGGCGCGGAGAGGCGCTCACAAAAATCAGGTGCGGGCATGAAACAGATTTCTACGACGACCTTCCGTTGTGTAAAGATTGTACGCTTTGGTCGAACTTCAACATCTATGAGGAAAAGCGTGAGAACGACATTCTTGTGCGAAGCTCCTTGAGCGATCAATGTGTTTACTACAATCGGATTGACAGGATGGATACTTGGAGTGAGGAGAGCCGACGACTCGACTTGAAAGTTGATGCTTTCCTGGGTGGCAATTAGCTTTCGCTGTTTGTTGCGGTCTGTCCTAAGCTAACCATGTTGGTGTTGGAGGAGGGCACTGACTTCTAGTCGATCACGTAAGATGCTGTAGGCTGTCAATCGCGTACCGGTTGGCGGTTCATAATTCTTAAGTGATGATTTGGTGCCTAGCAAGAATGAAAAAGTTACCCACGAAACATCTAATGTGGACAATGTGGTTGTAGAATGTTTTGGAATAGCAGTTGGAATTATAGTTCCACAAACATGACAGAAATCATAAGGGGACAAATCGAATGAGCATTCTGGCGGTTGTACCAGCAAAAGGAGAATCCCGCAGGTTATTAGGTAAGAATCTTAGAACAATCGGTGGTGAAACTTTAGTTGAATTGGCAATAAAATATGCCAAGAGTTCAGAAAGAGTTACAGATGTAGTCGTATCTACCGATTCAGAAGAAGTAAGACAATTTGTGGAATCCAAAAAACTTTGTCAATGTATTTTAAGAGGAAGTGAACTCTCTGGGGAAACAGACGTTTTCTTTGTTTACCAACATGCATGGGAAGAGAAGGGAAAAGAGGCTGAATATGTTGTTGGTTTACAACCAGACAACCCAGACAGAACATTGTCACTTGATACTGCTGTTTCTTATGTGTTGGAAAATAACTTGGATAATTTTTTCACAGTAAATAAAAATGGCAGGAAAAATGGATCCATCAGGATGTATCGTCCTAATGTTGAATCTTTTTGTCAAACCAGCACTCTATTAGATGATTGCACCAACATTCACACAGAAGACGATTTGAACAGAGCTTCAAGGATAATGCTCGTCAATCCTAACCCTTTAAATTTAAGTCCCACTGAAGTGTTCGTAATAGCAGAAGCCGCATGTAATCACATGTGTAGCATCGAATTAGCTAAAGCAATGATTGATTGTGCCGCCAGTGCGGGAGCCAATAGCATTAAGTTCCAGACTTATAAAGGAGAGAGGATAGTTACCAAGTACGCACCTGCCTTTTGGGGAACTGAAACTATGGCGCAGACTGAATATTACAAAAGGTTGGATAAATTTGAAAAGGAAGATTATGAGTTGTTGTTTCAGTACGCCAAGGACAAGGGTATTGTTCCATTTTCTACACCATTCGGGATTGAAGACGCAATTATGTTGAATGAAATAGGAATGGAGATTTTTAAGATTCCGTCATTCGAAATCGTAAATCTGGAGTTGCTACAATGCATTGCATCCTTTAATAAACCAATTGTGTTGTCAACCGGAGCAGCTACTTTTGAGGAAATTGATAAGGCAATTGAAGTAATATTGGGAGAAGGTAATGGTGATTTAGCTCTTATGGCGTGTACACTTAGCTATCACACAGAAATTGAGGATGCAAACCTTAAACGCATTCAAACGCTAAAAGAGCGATACCCAAACTTTATGATTGGAATGTCTGATCATACTTTACCTGATGAGAATATGGTTATACCTGCAATTTCTGTTGCACTTGGTGCTAGAATAATTGAGAAGCATTATACAATGTCAAGAACCATGACTGGTTCAGGGCATTATTTTTCATTAGAGCCAGATGATGTTAAGAGAATGGTTAATAACATTAGATTATTTGAAACAGTTTTGGGTGATGGAATGCAAGGGGTTGCTGACAATGAAGTTAGGGCAAGAAAAGGTGGACGCAAAAGTGTCGTTGCGAATGTTTATATCAAAAAAGGTAGTGTTATTACAAAGGAAATGTTAGCATATAAAAGACCCGGGGATGGCATTTCTCCTGACAAAGTTAATGAATTAATTGATAAAGTCGTACAGTCAGATATAGAGGAGGATTTTCAAATCAAGTGGGAAGACGTAAGTGAGTAAGATACTGCTTTTAGCAGCACCAAGGCCAGATTCTAATGAAACAGCAATGCATATGGGTGATGGTCGCCCACCAATGGGATTGGCATATATCAGTGCATATGTAGAACAATTCGATCATGAAACTAAGATAATCGATTTATATCATTTTGGTGGTGGGCATGATGATGAAAAACAAAAAACTATGAAAGCGTCTGCAACCATTTCACACATCATAAAAAATGACAAAGAATTTGATGTGTTCGGGGAAATTGACAAATATGAACCTGACTTCATTGGTATGTATTTAGGAACGATATCTTACTATGAAGGAACAGCATTAGCCCAACAAATTAAACAAAAACATCCTAATATTCCCACAATGGTTGGTGGTCCTCAAGCTATAGAATTGCCACATACCTTAATAGAATATTTTGATTATGTTGTATGTGGAGAAGGTGAACATGCGGCTATAGATGTCATTGAGGGTCGTGCAGAAAAAGGTATTGTTGTGCGAGACAATATTGACAATATCAATGAATTGCCTCTTCCTGATTTTCGTCATTTTATAGATAAACCATATAATTGGCAATTAGAGATGTTCGACAATGACATTGAACCTGTTATTACTATTAATTCAACAAGAGGTTGTCCTTTTTCATGCATGTTTTGTGGGGTTGCCAATACTAAGTTTAGAGGAATTGATGCTGACCGTTTGGTAAATTATATTAGTGAATTGAAATCCAACTTCGGTGCTCACGGTATTTATTTTAGAGAGGATAATTTTACCGTTCAACCAAAACGTGTAGAGGCGTTCTGTGACCTTCTTATGTCGGAGAATATGAATATTAAATGGGCGTGTGAAAGTAGAGTGAACAACCTATCTTCAAAGCTTATTGAGAAAATGGCAAAATCTGGATGTGTTGGTTTGTATCTAGGAGTCGAGAGTGGAAGTCCGAGAATGCTTAAGTACATGAAAAAAGGCGAGACACGAGAAGACTTTATTGTTAAGATACCAATATTACATTCGGTTGGGATGACTACTTATACGACGTGGGTATTTGGATTACCATCAGAAACAGAAGAAGACCGTTCAGAATCAGAGAGATTTATTGAGTTATTAAATCCAACGACTGCAGATACATTTGTATATTTAGGACAACCAGGTAGTGATTTTTATTCGATGTTAGATTGTACCAAGACCTATGAATTTAAGGAGGCGAATGGACTCTTTTATATTCCAGGCTTCATTCCCTTGGCAAAAAGAGTCTATGGTGAAAACGATCCTAGGGTGGAATTTGTTGAAACTTTGTATGAAAAAAACAAAGTCAAGCCTGGCCCATTGGAGCCATATTATATTGATCACACTTCATACAAACGATTGGCAACGAAAAAGGTGAGGAGTCAATTAAGCATAAAAGAGAACCTATAAATGCGTGCAAACAAATGCGGCTATTGAGTGTCCCACATACCGCAAAAACCGACATGGCCGACAATTAGTTATATTGGATAAGGTTGTTAACCACAAGAATTCTCGGGAGTGCATCAAGATCTTGCGGAATGTGGTTTTGTTAAGAGGGACATTCGGTCGGTGAGGGTGCTTGTCGCCCGACGAAGACTTTCTCCGATAAAAAGTTTCTACTTCTACCCAATGCAGCCACAGGCGTCCGGTCAATTCTAACCTTGCCTAGTATTGAGCTTTCAGAATTGAAACTAAAACCCATGTAACGCTTCCCACGCTTTTGTTCTGCTATCCCTTAGTCCTGAATAGGTGGACAGCAGAGCCGGCAACTGAGGGTTTCGCTGGCGTGCTTGTGTGCGAGATTGTGTCCTCACATGGGCATTCATCTCGAGCTAATCCGCCTTTTGCTTGGAAATGTGGCGCGGCGGGTCACCGATTCAACTGGTCTGTTGGTGGAAGGGTATATACGTGATCAGGCGCGCTACCTCTGTCTTTGTTTGACCCGCTTTCAGGAATGCAGGAATCGGCTTGTTTGTTGCCGTGCGCGCTGCGCCGGGGTTTTCATTAGTGCATGTTGAATTGGTTGATCTTAGAAGCACAGATACTAGAGCGGCGCAGGTCTTGTTAATACCGTCAGAATTAGATTTGTGAATTTATTCTGTGATTGATTGGTAGCTACTGTTTCGTGGCAATAAATGCATTGTCTTTCAAATACAATATGAAGGGCATGGCAGAATCTCGAGAAATTGTGAAAAGATGAATATTGATTTGGGCTTGGAACTGCGGGACTGGGAAATGGAACAATGAGAATTATTGGGGACGCTGTAGCAAAGATGGATAACATTGAGCCAAGTCTTGCGTCCATCATCATTCGTTCAAAAAATGAAGAAAAGTGGATTGGCTACTGTCTTGAGGCCGTTTTCAACCAAGGCGGAAATCACAAATTTGAAGTTATTCTTGTGGATCACTCCAGTGCTGACCATACGGTAGAGGTGGCGAAGCGGTTTCCAATTGATGCCTTGGTTAATTTGCGAGAATATCGGCCAGGTTACGCGTTGAATGAGGGAATACGCGCCTCAAGAGGTCAATTCATCGTGTGCCTGTCTGCACACTGTGTACCGGAAACTGATGACTGGCTTACACAGCTTTTATGCAACTTTGATGATGAATCCTCAATAGCGGGGGTATATGGGCGTCAAATACCTTTGGATTATTCGGATCCCATTGACAAGCGTGATCTAATAACTGTATTTGGATTGGATCGTCGTATTCAAATTAAGGATTATTTTTTTCATAATGCGAATAGCATGTTACGCAGAGATGTATGGGAGCATATTCCTTTTGATGAACAGGTAACGAATATTGAGGATCGGGTTTGGGGGAAGGCTGTAATTGAAGCGGGTTATCGAATCGCATATGAGCCAAAGGCTGCGGTCTACCACCACCATGGTTTGCACCAAGGGAATGCCCCTGAGAGGGTCAGAGGAACCATTTCAATCATCGATCATGTGGAAAAGGAGAAATTAAATAAACTTCCACATTCGTTGCATCCGCAAAATGCTAATATTGTGGCGGTTGTTCCTATAGCAGGAGATATCCAAATCCAAGAAACGAGTATCGAAGAACGATTACTGTGCCATACCATTGATGCACTCAAGCAAGCGAAATATCTTAATTCAATTTATATGGTTGCAAATGATAGCCAATTGGCTAGCAAGCTTGCGGTAAAATTGATTGATCGCACCGAAATACTTGGGGTTGAATCCATGAGCTTAAATGTCCTGATGAGCAACGTTCTGAATGTTATTGAACGTGCCAAGGATTATCCGAAAGCCCTGCTGTACGTTAATTTTGACTATGCTTTTAGGCCTGAAGGAATTGTTGATGATCTTATTTGTGATGCTCAATACAAAGGCTACGATACGGTTTTTCCCGGTTTGGTTGATTACGGACACTATTGGTTTAAGGATAGTGACAGTAAGTACCGACAAACAGATGCATCACTGAAATCTAGAGCGCAACGTGAGCCTTTGTATAGAGCTCTATATGGATTGGGATGCCTGACTTCATCTTGGGTCGTGCGTAGTGGCAGAATGGTTGGTGGCAGAACGGGGATACTGGCAATTGAAGATCAGAGAAGCGCCCTACGTCTGAGAAACCTTGGACCAGAGGTGCTTAGCGAAACTTTTCTTAGGGATCACTAAATGAAAAGGAGCCAGTGGTTTGAGGACTGCATCGCGAACCTTGGTTGTTACCCTGGCACGAGATGGATCAAAGTCGATTCACCAGAAGAATATGCGCCCCTCCTATATTAGGGTATCCGGTGATTGCTTTTACCATATGCAGGAGCAAAAAAAGCAAGTATGTTACTAGGCCCATCGCATCAACAGATGACGAAGAAATTTATGTATTTCCCAAAAGCACGGGACAAAAGTCCTTTTTTCAGATCACCTGAGTTGGTCACGGATACAGTCAGTTCAAGCGATGCCATAAAGCACGCGGTGTTTCTTGTAGAAATGTGGAAACATTTGCATATGATTGCATCATTGACATCATGAGGCATAAACCTACTCAAGACCGTTGAAGATATTGATGTATGTATTGACAATCTTGTCGAAATAGCTGTAGTGAATCCTCTGCTCTGGACACCTATTTTCAACATGCCATGTGTCCGCTGTACAGTTAATGCTCAAGAGACAAGATAGGTAGAAATATGAAAAACGAATTGATTACTGTAAACCCCCAACTCAAAATCAAAGGCTTTGATTCGGACAATTTACGTATCGTTGCTCCAACAAGGGAAGATTTGCAAGTAAGACGTAGGATTAGTCGTTTGCTAACAACACCATTCTATAATCAGTTGTCCGAAACAAACAAGACACTTGTTTCCAAGATTCTTGCTGGATACAATAATATTGTTGAAGAGAAACCGGTAGAAGATAGCCAATATATACTTGCAGGACATGAGTTAGTTGAGTTTGATAATCTTCATGACAGGAAGGCATTTCGTTATTTGGTATATAGATACAAATATAATTTGTATCCTAAACTCAAAATAGTTGAGGACTATCCTCCTTGTGTGCAGATAGAAATCGCATCCATTTGTAATTTTAGGTGCGTTTTTTGTTATCAAGCAGACAAAACGTTTAGTAATAAGAATTCAGGTTATATGGGATTTATGGAATTTGACTTATTCAAGAAAGTAATTGATGAGCTTGCAGGCAAGGTAGAGTCAATTACTTTGGCATCAAGAGGAGAACCAACATTACATAAAGAGCTCGAAAAGATGTTAAGACATATGGAAGGTAAATTTCTTGCTGTAAAGATTAACACTAACGCATCTCTGTTGAATGACAGGTTGATACACGTAATTCTGTCAAGTGATGTACAAACAATGGCGTTCTCAATTGACGCTGCAGACAGGGAATTGTACGAGACACTAAGAGTTAACGGTAAATTTGAGAAGACTCTAAAGAATGTTAAACGGTTTTATGAAATCAAAGAAAAAGAATATCCTAATTCAAGAATGACCACGAGGATTTCTGGTGTGAAAGTGAATATGATGCAAGATATAAATGAGATGGAGGATCGTTGGGCCCAGTATGCAGATATTGTGGCATTCACTAATTATACTCCCTGGCAAACTTCCTATGCTAATCCCAAAAATACCATAAGACTTCCATGTACGGAACTGTGGAGAAGGCTATTTGTTTGGTGGGATGGTACAGTGAACCCATGTGATTATGATTACAAATCGACCTTGAGCACGTGGCATGCATCAGATAGTACCATTGGCGAAATTTGGAATTCTGAACATTATGAAATGATGAGAGACAAACATTTGAATGAGCAGCGCAATGAATATGAACCTTGTGTGAGGTGCATTAGTGTATGAAAATCGCAATCATAGGTTACAGGAATCACGCCTTGCGTTTAAGAGCTCTACTGAATAAACTGGGGTATGAAAATATAATTAATTATAATTACCATAAGCATTCAATACAGACCCTTAGTGAAGCCGATATCTTTTTTATCGCGACGCCTAATGCTTCTCATGTGGACTGGGTAAAGAGATTAGAGGATTACAATAAATATATATTCTGTGAAAAACCTCCGGCGACTAACGAAAAGGATTTGGAGGACATACATGAATATCGGGAAAAATTATACTTTAACTTCAATTACAGATTCTCCTTATTAGCAAAGGTGGTTAAGAAATATAACCGAAATGGCGAATTAGGCTCGCCTATATATATAAACTGTTTATCAACCCATGGGCTGGCATTCAAAAAAGCATTTCAAAATAATTGGAGATTTAGGGATGGAAGTGTGTTTTCCAGTGTAGTGGGCAATGTAGGTGTACATTATGTTGATTTGTTGACTTACTTGTTCGGTCCCTCAACTGACCTAACCATCAAATATTTGCCGGTGGCTTCAAAAGAATTGCCAGACACGTGCAAAATCACAGTTGCTATGAATCGATGTTTTGCGGATGTATTCTTGTCATATGCATCACCATTTACTAATAGGATTACCGTTATATATGATGACGGAATCGTTGAATTAGCAAATGGAGAATTAAGTGTAAGGGAACCAAGAGATAGCTATGACAAGGATGGTTATTTCATTAGTCCTAACAAAAAAATAATAGGTGAATTTAGGAACGCGCGTCATTACTACGATGATGCATTAACTGAATCTATCAAATACTTTCTCGCCTGTGTGAACAACAATATTGCAATACCTGTTGAACACTACAGGCAATCAATTGAATCTAATAGGTTATTGCTTAAGAAGGGATAAATCCGATGGTACACGCAACATCTTATACGTGTTCTGTACACTAATTGTTGTCAGATTGATCATGGCAAATTCAGGGAAAGAGGTGGCCATTGCTTGGACCCGCAGTTGGTTGCCTATAGCCAGGATGCGTGAACTGGTGGACAGAATCGACGTCCATCTGCTGCAAGGGCGTGATTACAGGAGCAAGAACCTCCCATCGGGTGCCCATTGTCTGGCACAGTTCGGCATCCTGGCTTTGCTCATGGTTGCTGTGCTGGAGCATCCACTCCGATTGGCATATTCGTTGATCATTCACTGTGGGCCACATATTCGCTTAGAAGCTGCCTTAATGGCGGGTGGGTGTCGTGTGGACGCACAGTTTTTGAGGTAGTATAGACAGCTCCTCAACCGACATGATTGCCGACGAAGTACCAGTGCATCCTTCAAAAACTTTATATAGCTTGTTCGCAAAGGCTAGAAAAGCGTTGCGAGACCCTGTCATCGTTGGAAACTTTCTGCAGCATCATTGGTCCCTTCGCGAACGTACGATGGATGTAGCGATGATGATGGCTCTGTTCAGCGTGTGGCCAGAGCAGATATATCGATTTTCTACCCGGAAATTTTTACCGAACAAGAAACAGAGATTGAGTAGGCGTACTAGACCTACGATGCCTTTTACGGTCGTTGAATCTAGAACGAGTACTGATTTACCGAGAATCAAAGAACTTAACTTGGTGATGCGAGGAACGAGCTTTGACATTGGGCAACTGGAGAACTTAAACTCTCCTATCTGCTTGGTCAATTATTATCCAATTACCATGGCACATCATAAATTTTGGGAACATCATGCTCCAATAGAAACGGACAAGGACGTGTTCTATGCAATGACTAATGCGGCTGTGGTGCGAGAGCTCTTGAAACTAAAACTCCAGGTTCTGTGGATCGAAACATGTTGTGTGGATCGCGATGGGAGCATCTGCCCGCATGATGGCGGCTGGCAGTCCGAGTGGTACGAACAAATGTTGGACAACCCATTATGCAAACGTGTGTCTATGAAGGTGAGAGTGTTCGGGGATACGTCCTCTCCGAGGCAGCCTGTTGGCTCTGGTCTGAGCACAATCGGCGCTTGTAGTGTTTTCGCGGATATTATGAATGTGTATGGGTGGGATTTCTATCTTAAAACATCGCCTGAAAATATGAACCATTGGAAGCTATGTTCAAACATGGTTAATTATAGACTAGATGTAGGGCGGCGGAGACGAAATGTTTTTGAGTCTGCGTTGATAAATTTCTACTATGCATATCAGCTTGCTAGGCTGCCCAACATCAAGATACATGGATACTTGGGCCAGTTAGCGCGTCACGAGAAACTTGTCAGGAGGATTGAAAGAGTGTTGTTCAATCCGTAGATGCGGACTGTCAACATTGCCCGGACTAACGGACATGTATGTTGTTCTCTCCCTAATCAGAGCCTGCGTATCCATTGCGATTATTAGGATTTGGTTAGTGCTTTCCAGTGGCAATGAAGGTAGGCATTACCAACTTTCCGCCTGTGGCACGGTAAGCTCTCGCTGAGTTGTTGTGACTTGTCGAACCAGAGAGAAAGATCAGGTTTATATGAGCCACCCTTTTGGCTGTGCAAGGGATGTCTCGCTTTCCAGTGGCTTCACAGAAGATTGTCTCTGAAATGAATGTACTTGCGATGGTCCCCGCCCGCGGCGGCAGCAAGCGTTTTCCCGGAAAGAACATCGCTCTCTTAGAGGGCAAACCACTGTTGGCATACTCGATCGAAGCGGCGTTTGCGTGCGAGAACATCGATCGTGTTGTGGTGAGTACCGAGGATGATGCGATTGCCCAAGTGGCACAAGATTTCGGAGCAGAAGTTGTAGATAGACCGGTAGAACTGGCGACCGATGAGACCTACATTGGTCTGGCGTGCAAGCACGCATTACTGGAAATTGAGCGCCGGGATAACTGCCGCTATGATGTCCACGTATTGCTGCAACCTACGTCGCCCTTCCGTACCGCAGAACATATCCATGCTGGGCTGAGACTGTTTTCAGAACGGGAATGCGACTCTGTATTATCTGTGCGTTTGGTGTCAGATCATCCCTACTGGATGCGCGTGATAGAGGATGTTTATTTGCAACCCTTCTTGGGAAGTAAGATAGGTCTTCATCATCAACGTAAGCAAGAGTTGCCCACGCTCTATTGTCCGAATGGAGCGCTCTACATCACCTATCGGGACACGCTTCTTGATACCGGCGAGGTGCTTGGTGAGCGGACGTTGCCTTTCGTTATGACGCGTGAAGAATCGGTCGATGTCGACGGAGAGCTAGATCTGATTCTAGCGGAGGTTTTGATGCGACGGTTTCAACGCAAAGCGACGGAAACTGTATCGTGATGTGGTCACTGGATTCGTTGTGACCCCTTCTGTTGAACTCTCATCACTTCCGAGTGAGACGTTGCAGGAGATTGCGGAAAATACACTTCGCTTGCGCGCCCCAATGGGAATAGGGAATGCGCAGCAGAATCTTCCTCTCATTGAGCGTTCTATATTGAAGCTGCCTGCCGCATTGCCGACTCTGCGTGAGAGCGCTGTCGTCGTCGCAGCTGGGCCGAGCCTCCTCCGCCAAAACATCGTCTCACGCTTGCGGGAGCTTAGGGATCGTTTCACTCTGGTGTGCTGCGATGGTGCATTGCCTGCGTGCCTGCGTGGTGGACTTGTCCCAGAAATTGTAGTTAGCGTCGATCCGGATCATCATCGAATCGTACGTTGGTTTGGCGACCCGAAGTTAGACGAGCGTCCGGATGACGATTACTATAGGCGGCAGGATTTGGACATTCATATGCGAGAGGATGAACGAGTTCGCAATGGGGAAGTGACACAACTTGTCAACCGGTTTGGGCCGAAAATACTCGCAGCGCTATCTACCTCGGCAGCACCGGACGTGACCTCCCGCTGCCGTGATGCAGGGATGCAATTATACTGGTGGAATCCTTTGTACGATGATTGGTCAGAACCAGATAGCTTTTCTCGGCAGGCGTTTGAACTGACAGGCGGAATTCCGTGCATGACGGGGCTGGGTCATACCGGCGGTGCAGCGTGGGTACTTGCCCATGCTGTTCTAGGATGTAGACGTGTTGCGATTGTGGGTATGGATTTAGGTTACCCAGATGGTACCAGCGTAGTCAATACGCAGTATTACGATGTTGTGCGGGACCTGTCACTTGACAAAGCAGAAAGCCTGTTGTTGCGCATCGAGAATCCGCACTCTGGCGATGTATACACGACTGACCCTGTGTATTATTGGTACCGGGAAACTATGCTCGATGCAGCGCAGCGCGCCGAATGTGACACAGTGAATTGCTCCGGTGAGGGCATTCTGTTTGGTGACGGGCTTGAGTGGGGTACTCTGGAGGAATTTGCAGCCGGTTAAATGGCTGGCCATTTTTTCGTTACAGGAGGCAGTGACATGAGTTTGTTAAAAGGAAATTACGAGCTTGAAGATGATGTACCAGTCTCGAAAGAGGCTATTGATGATGGCGAATTGCTGGAACAGGAATATTACCAGGCTGCCCTTCAGAAGCTAGGCGGAAGCATAGCGTTCGTAATGAAGGACAACACCTTCCTCTGGACAGGAGACGGCGATGAAGATAAAGCTCCACCATCTACTGACGCGGTGGTTGAAGATGAGAGTGCGAAGAATTAAATTTGGGCAAGGCGCCTCCTGTAGCTGAAGTGAGCCATGATTAACAATCTGTTCGATTGTTGGGAAGCGTGTATCGTGGTACCGAAGCAACACTGTGGCTAAGATTCTCTTCATTAATCCAATCGTTCGTATGGAGGATGATCCCAAGCATGTTCCGTATGGGATCGCGCTATTGGCGGCAATCTGCGGTAAACACGGGCACGAGGTTCAGGTGTTCGATGCCAACGCGTGGCGACCTGCGCGCGCCGATGTGGCGCGCGCCCTGCAAGCGGACAAATGGGATGTGATTGGGATCGGCGGAATCACGACCACCTACGGCTATGTCCAGTTCTTGCTGTCTGAAATAGAAAAATTGCCATTTCGACCGTTGGTGATTCTGGGCGGCGGATTGCTTACTAGCATGCCACACGATATCATGAACTTGATGCCGCGCGCTGACTTGGGTGTGGTCGGCGAAGCCTTCGAGACCCTTGTGGAAATCTTGGATCGTCTGGAGCATGGCAGTCAGGATTGGGCTGCCGTGAAAGGAATGATCTGGCGCGACGTCTATGGCAAGAGTCACCTGAATCCGCCGCGCGAATTGCTGGCTAACCTGGATAGTCTGGTTTACCCGGCCTGGGACATGTTTCCTTTGGACATCTATTTTCGCAACAGCCAGACTCTCTTCAGCGAGGAGGGTATGATGGCGCAGCGTCGATTGGATATCAACGGAAGTTTTGGCTGCTCCTTAATCTGCCGCTTCTGCTTCCATTTGGGGTTGACAGGTGATTTGACGGTTTACGATACTGTTGATAATGGCCGCGATGTGACATTCACTTACGAGCGTGATATTCGCTATCATAGCCCGGATTACATAGTCAACATGATAGTGCACCTGAAGGAGAAATACCAGGTGGATTTTGTCTCCTTCTTAGATGAAAACCTGATGACGATGAATGTTGCGTCGGGTGGACGGTGGCTTTCGGAAATCAGTGAGAAGATTATCGATGCCGGGCTGCAGCCGACGCATATTCGTGATGGACGAGGGGTTGATCCAAAACGTGATGTTGGTGACGGTATACACTGGTCAGGGACCAGCCACGCTGGCTTGTGTACCCCGGAAGTTCTAAGTTCGATGCGCCAGTCCGGTTGCTCACACCTGGTCTATGGCCTTGAAAGTTTCAATGATCGCATTCTCAAGAATATTGGAAAAGGGGTTACCGCGCACCAGAACATGCTCGCTGTCAGGATGACGCTCGAGGCTGGCATTCGCCCTATTCCAAATCAGATCATGGGATTCCCAGCTGAGTGGTTCGACAGTCTACATGATTCGCTGGATGCCTGGGACCAGTTAGGGATTATCGTAAAACCGTTTTTTGCGACACCCTATCCAGGGTCCGAGTGGTATTTCACCTATAAGGATCGTATTCTGGAACAATACTCTGGAGATCTGGATGCATTCCTGCGTGATCTTGGAGACGCCACGAACATCACCGCCGTCATTTCTGAGAATTTCAACGCGGTCGAGTTGCTCGGCTTGCGTGAGCTGATGTTGCGCCGTGACCGGCGTAAGCTTCGTGAGTATGAAAGCGTTTGGCGCAGACAACACGGGAAGCCAAAGTTCCCCAAGTTTGTAGCGACTGGTTGGCGAGAGCGCCTTGCTGAGTTGCGCTTGGGTACGGGTGCTCATCAAAGATTGTACGTCGAGCCGTCGTACACAGAGGTCTGAACAGAGTACTGCCCAAAGGAGTTTATTCTTGGCACCGACTGTTTATGTCGTTCATTGTGTTGACACTGAAGGCCCACTTTATGAATCGGTGGAGGCTACATTTGAGAGAATTAGACACATATTTCATCTGGATTTGGAACCGAGCAGAAATTTATTGGCAAAGTTACAGGTTGGAGAAACAGACTTGGGTGGGTTGGAAGATGCGGTAAAGAAGGTTGTAGACCCTAAGCTTCTCGCTTACAACGACACCTGGGACAAGGTAGACAGAATGCTGAGAGAGGCACTTTCTCCCAATTTTCGCAATCTTTCGTTGGATTCGCTGGGAGAGGGCTATATCTACAACTGGTTTTGTGTTGACCATGTGGATTATGAAGTGAATCCGAGGCGGCGAGACATTGGTTATCACAACATATTTGACCATTATAGACAAATGCTAGCAGAAACTGGCGCTGCGCTGGATGGACTTCACTTTCATTACCACCCACATCCATTTGTCAAGCATGCTCACCTGTGTGCTACTCACTGGTGGGCTTCATCTGATACGCTCTACCAAGTACTCAGCCGTCGAGTTATCGACCGCCATTGGTTTCCTGGTGTGAACCGCCCAGGATTCCAGGTCAATCGGCCGGATAGTCACTGGTTTTTGGAGCAATACATCCCATTTGATCTAGCTAGTCTGGCTGTAGCGCCTGATCCGGAGGATGCGCAGCAATTCGATTTCTCTAATGGCCGCTCTGGCGACTGGCGGCGCGCGCCACGGACATGGACTCCTTATCATCCATCTCACGATGACTATCAAACCGAAGGTCATTGTCGTCGTTGGATTGGCCGCTGTCTCAACAGTGGTACACGAACCCATCTTCTGACAGAAGAAGATGTCATACAGGCATTTGGAGAGGCTCGGGAATGTAAACCGGTCGTGATGTCTTATGCCGACCATGACTTTCGCGACATTTGCGCGGATGTAACCTTGGTCCGGGCATTATTGGAGAGAGTCAAGATGGACTTTCCAGAAGTAGAGTTCCGGTATTGTGAAGCTGTCAGCGCAATGCGGCAAGCCCTTTCACTACCCAGGATACCGAGGTGTGAACTAGAGTTAACTTTACAGTCTGTAGATGACCATGCACACGTACTTACCGTACGGACGGAAGCGCCTACATTCGGCCCTCAGCCCTATTTGGCTATCAAAACTGTCGCAGGAATGTATCATCACGATAACTTCGATTTTCAAATTTCACACCATGAGTGGACTTACACATTTGATGGCGAGACTTTACCGTTGAGAGCCGTCGAAACCATCGGTGTTGCGACAAACAATGCGTATGGCGTCACCTCTGTTGCCGCGTTAGACACGCTCACTGGGCAGGTGACGACCCGCTACTGGAATGAGAGTAATTGAGCAAGCAAATGTATCTGCTAGGATCCCAATAGTCACGTATGACAAAGCTGATTTGGGTTGTGCCTTAGTTGTAATAGAAATGGAATCAGGCCAATCAGTCTTCTTAGCAACTCAGTTAGACACCCTCGGTTACCTTCCACAGTATGTGCTACAGGGATAATAACTATCCCAGTTCAACTTCCTACGGGCCATCGCCATCATGGGTCTAAGATGAGGTACTCAGTGTGATGTATTCATACCAAGATCTTATAGCAGCTTACAGAGAGGTGGGTGTGGAGCAAAATAAGGTCATCTATTGGACCGGGGACCTAACCCCTTTGATGAAGTTTGATCGGCCTGGTAAGAAGGCAGTGCTTGGTGCTCATTGTGACGCTCTGCGCGAACTGATTGGAAGTGGAGGGACACTGGTTGTTCCTACAGGCAGCTCATTACGTAATACGGACATACCCTTCGACACAAATGAAACCGGAAGTGAAATGGGAGTATTTACGGAATATGTTCGTCAGTCTCAAGGTGCCTACCGTAGCTGTCACCCCTTTGTTTCTTATGCCGCGATTGGCAAGCACGCCAAAACAGTCACTGAGAATGTTGCTCGACATGCATATGGCCCTGAAACTCCAGAAGACAGAATGATCAGCTTGGATACTACAAGCGTGTCCGTCGGGTTGCACCCACGCCTTACTTGTAGTGTCATACACCACGTGGAAATGCTGATGGGGGTCCCTTATAGATATACAAAGGGATGTCTTCACCCTGTTGTTCGCGGCGGTGAGATAATGAACGAGCCTTTTTATGAATATCTCTGGCATAAGGAGACACTTCTCGGAGAACTCGAGGCCAGTGTGCGCTTGCTCAACAAGAACCGCAACATTTGGTCTTATTTCACTGCAAACCATGAACTAAAAATGGTGCGCGTTGGACGAGGGAGAATATATGCTTACTCTATGGCTGAATTCTACCGATGTGCAATCGAGTTGTTCCGCGATGACATCTACATATGGCTTCGTGAGCTCCCAGATGTTAGGCTGTATTACCAACGCAATTGAACTGCTCTCCAAATTGAACGCTCAACACAAACCCTGGTCCAGATCGACAGTTTTTGAGCCCGGCGATAAGTTTCGCGCTGGGAATTAACTAGTCCCATCAGCCTTGGAATGAATACAAATCCAAAAATATTGGATATCGCTGGCCGAAAAGTCGGTGTTGGACAGCCCCGCTTCATCATTGCCGAGGCCGGGGTCAACCACAACGGGATCTCGGAAATGGCTTACCAGTTAATAGACGTGGCGGTACAGGCTGGCGCCGATGCTGTCAAGTTCCAGACCTTCAAGGCTGACCGACTCGTAACTCCTAATGTGCCCAAAGCTGGATATCAACTCGAGACTACCGATGCCGGTGAGTCGCAGTATGAGATGCTGCAGCGTTTGGAGCTTTCGCGGGAGACACACCAAGAACTGATAACCTACTGCCGGCAGAAGGGTATTCTATTCATGTCCAGTCCCTTCGATGAGGAGAGTGCTGACTTACTGGTCGACTTGGGCATAGAGGTTTTCAAGCTCCCCTCGGGTGAAATTGCCAACTTACCCTTCTTGGCTCATGTAGCGCGTATGGGCAAACCGATGATTGTCTCAACCGGCATGGCATACTTGGGCGAAGTGGAGACGGCGGTCAGTGCTATTCGAGAAGCGGGCAACCGGGATTTTGTATTATTGCACTGTGTCAGCAACTACCCGGCTAATCCGGTGGACGCCAATCTGCGCGCCATGCGGACGATGGCGATGTCCTTTGGCGCGCCGGTGGGGTTCTCCGATCACACGCTAGGAATTGAAGTAGCTGTTGCCGCCGTCGCACTCGGTGCCTGCGTGATAGAAAAGCATTTTACCCTTGACCGGAGTCTGCCTGGCCCCGACCACCGAGCCTCACTGGAACCAGCTGAGCTGACCGCGCTGGTGCGGGGGATTCGTACCGTTGAAGCGGCGCTTGGGGACGGACGCAAAGAGCCGACGGCCAGTGAAGCGAACACTGCGGCCATAGCCCGCAAGAGCCTCGTGGCTGCCCGAGAGATTCTGGCAGGGAGCGTGCTGACCGAAGAAATGATCGCCATCAAGCGCCCTGGTACCGGTCTCAAGCCAGCCATGCGGCCCTATCTGATTCACCGCACAGCGCGAAAGACTATACCGGCGGGTACTTTACTCAGGCTGGAAATGCTGGCGTGAGAACCATCGGCGTCGTAACTGTCGCCCGCTCTGACTACGGTATTTATCTACCTCTGCTGAGAAAAATCCAGACAGATCCAGATCTGCGGCTTCACCTGATTGTCGCTGGTATGCACCTTTCGCCAGAGTTTGGTTTAACGGTCGCGGTGATCGAAGGCGATGGGTTTGAAATCGGTGAGCGGGTGGAGATGCTTCTGTCATCCGACACCCCTGAAGGCATTGCCAAGTCTATCGGTCTCGGAACGATCGGTTTTGCGCAAGCATATGCGCGCTTTCAGCCAGATATTCTGGTCGTATTAGGGGACCGTTTTGAGATGTACGCGGCGGCGTTGGCGGCGCTACCGTTCAAGATCCCGCTGGGGCACATTCACGGCGGGGAAGTCACTCAAGGCGCGATTGACGACGCGTTGCGGCATTCAATTACCAAGCTGAGCCATCTGCACTTTGTGTCCGCGCAGGAGTATGCTCAGCGTGTGGAACAGTTGGGCGAAGAGCCGTGGCGGGTTGTCGTCTCAGGCGCACCCAGCCTGGACAATCTTCACTCGATTGATTTGCTAACTCCTGAGGAGTTGGAGACACGTTATGGACTACTTTTGCGGCCTCCGCCTCTGCTAGTGACGTTTCATTCAGTGACGTTGGAGTACGAGCAGACGGAATGGCAAGTGAGTGAGCTGTTGGCTGCGTTGGACGCTTCTGGGATGCCGGTAATCTTTACCATGCCCAACGCAGACACGAATGGCCGAATTATCCAGAGCCTGATTGCGGATTATAGTCAGATGCATTCATCGGCTTACATAGTGGATAATTTGGGTACCTGTGGTTATTTTAGTTTGATGACTGTATGTGCGGCAGTGGTAGGTAACTCATCGAGCGGAATCATAGAAGCTCCTTCGTTTGGGCTTCCCGTGGTCAATATTGGCACGCGTCAGCGAGGACGAGTTAGAGCGGCGAATGTCATTGATGTAGGATATTCGCGTCTTGAGATTCTGGAGGGTATTCGCACTACAGTTCAAACTCAGTTCCGCGAGAGTTTGCAGGGATTGGTGAATCCTTATGGCAGTGGGCAGGCGTCCGACCAAATCGTGGAGCGATTGAAGAACATACATCTAGATGAGAGACTGGCGAGCAAGAGATTCTATGACATATCTCGTGAGTCTTCATAGGTAGAGCGCAATATGCGCATCCTGTTGTTTGGCGATGGCCTGTGGGCGACAAACAGCTTGCAGCGTCTTGCGCAGGAGGGCTACGCTCTACTAGGTGTTGTCATTCGGACTCAGCCAACTGACCCAGAATTGCTAGCTTCCGCGAAAACCCTGCATCTCCCCATCCTTCAACCACAGAAAGTCAACGATCCGGAGTTTGTTACTGAGGTGAAAGCCTTAGAACCGGACTTAAACCTGTCTGTGTCTTATGATCAAATCCTCCGCCAGCCAATTCTCGGCACTGCGCCGTTAGGGTTTGTGAATTTTCACGCTGGAAAGCTGCCGTATTATAGGGGACGCAACGTTATTAACTGGGCAATCATTAATAACGAGACTGAAATAGGCCTGACATCTCACTACGTAGATGAAGGAATTGATACGGGCGACATCATACTGCAGCGCACTTTTCCAATCTACTGGGCAGATAGTTACGGCGATGTGTTGAATAGAGTGGTGGCTGCATTTCCTGACCTGGTGTCTGAGACCGTGCAGTTGATCAACTGCGGACAGACGCAGAGCCACCCTCAAGCACATCTTAGCGGGACCTATTTTGCGGGACGTGAGAAGGGTGATGAATGGCTTGATTGGGCTGATAACAGTTTGAACCTTTACAACAAGATTCGGTCTATTTCACATCCGGGTCCTGGCGCCCGGACATTTCTGGGAGAGCATGCTGTGGTTGTTTGGAAGGCTTCTTATAAGCCAGACTGGCCAGTCTATAAAGCTACTCCTGGACAGGTGGTCGGGCGTCGCCCGGACGAAGGTGTCATCGTAAAGACGGGCGACTCTACTCTGTTGCTTCAACGGGTGCAGGTTGGTGCGAGCGAAATACAGACGCCTGGCTGGCGCATAGGAGCAAGGCTAGGAACCAATCTTTGCACCTATCTGCAAACCTTGGAAGCCAGGGTCAAACATATAGAGCAAGTGCTTGCTGAGGTGACAGCAGCAGGCCGTAAAAAATGAACGTCCGTATTATTCCTCGCCTGGATATCAAAGGGCCGAATCTGGTTAAGGGAATTCATTTTGAAGGACTGCGCGTACTGGGCAAGCCTGAGCAGTTCGCCCGTTCCTACTATGAGAACGGTGCAGATGAGTTGATTTACATGGACGCAGTCGCCAGCCTGTACGGGCGTAATAGCCTACTTGACGTTGTAGAAAGAACAGCACGCCACATTTTTATCCCCTTGACGGTTGGGGGCGGACTGAGAACTGTGGACGATATCCGTGCGGTTTTGCGTGCTGGCGCAGACAAAGTCTCACTCAACACGGCTGTAATTCAGAGACCAGAACTCATCCGGGAGGCGTCACGGCGTTTTGGGTCTTCCACCATTGTTGTGTCTGTCGAAGCCATCCGAAATCCTGATGGAAGTTACGAGGCATATGTGAATTATGGTCGTGAGAGAACCGGTGTTGACCCCTTTGAGTGGGCTGTCACTGCCGCAGAACTAGGGGCTGGTGAACTGATGGTGACTTCGATCAACAGTGAAGGCACAGGCAAAGGTTTTGATCTTGAACTCACGCGCAGAATCGCGGAGACAGTGCCTATCCCTGTTATAGGTAGCGGTGGGGCCGGGAAGGTCGACCATGTTTATGACGTGGTCACGCAAGGCGGGGCGGATGCTGTTTGCCTGGCTTCGATACTGCATTACAACCAGATTAGGTATTTCAGGGCTGTTGATGAAGATTATTCCGCGGAAGGTAACACTGTGTTCTTACGACAGGGGACAGGTTTCTCGAACATTGTGGACGCGACAATTCGGGAAATCAAGGAGTATCTAGTGCAGCGTGGCATTTTATGCCGTGAACTACAGGCAGAGCATGCAATTCTGTGAGACTGGATTTGCAAAAGTTGCGATTGTAGATTGTGGCCTGGGAAATCTTTACAGCGTCAAACAAGCCTGTGCGCAGGTGGGCCTACACGCGAACATCACTTCATCCAAGCAAGAAATATTGGCGGCGAATGCCGTCATACTGCCGGGGGTTGGTGCTTTTGGGGATGCCATGACGGCTTTGAGGACACTTGACCTGGTTAGTGTGCTGCGCGATGTTGCCGCCTCCCCTAGGATCTTGGTAGGAATCTGTCTTGGGCTCCAGTTGTTGATGACCGAGAGTTATGAGTTCGGCAGGCATGAGGGCCTGGGAGTTGTCGAGGGTTCAGTTGTTCACTTTGGCAAACCAAGGGAAGATCAACGGTTGCTCAAAGTACCGCAGATAGGCTGGAATCGTATCTACAAAAATGCTGCTGATCAGGCAAATTATAGCGATCCTTGGGCCAATAGTTTTCTGGATGGGCTCGTGGATGGAGAGCACATGTACTTTGTTCACTCGTATATCGTTCAACCACAGGATCCGGACGTCATCATAAGCACGTCATGTTACGGGGATGTGGAGTTTTGTTCTAGTTTGAAGCATCGCAATGTCTTTGCGTGTCAATTTCATCCAGAGCGCAGTGGCCCGCTAGGGCTTAAAGTCTATCGCAATCTTGTGTTACATATCCAACGCGCCATCGAAGGAGAGATTTTGTGACCGATAGATTAACAGCGAAGTATAGGTTGCCCAACAAAGTGATCTTTTGCAATCGATGTGTAATGTCCAACCAACGGCCGGCATCCATGTCCGAGTTTAGGCATTTGGAAGATCGGCGTGGCGCCAGATATTTACATATTGACGAAGATGGTGTTTGCGATGCCTGCCGGTATGCAGATGAGAAGGAAAAGATTGACTGGCAGGTTCGTGAGCAGGAGTTTGTAGAGCTATTAAAAAGGTATCGTCGTGACGATGGACGCTATGATTGTATTGTGCCTGGTAGTGGAGGAAAAGATAGCGCCTATGCAGCACACTTGCTTAAATATAAATATGGCATGCATCCTCTGACGGTCACGTGGCCACCGACCTTATATACCGAATATGGCTGGCAGAATTTTCGGAACTGGATCGAAGTAGGTGGTTTCGACAACGTCACTTTTAAGCCCAACGGGCAGGTGCATAAGCTGCTGACCAAGTTGGCGATTCAGAATCTGATGCACCCCTTCCAGCCTTTCATCCTTGGTCAAAAGAACATCGCTCCGAAAATTGCAATCCAGTACGGAATTCCGCTTATTTTCTACGGAGAGTCGGAAGCAGAATATGGTAATCCGATAGTTGAGACCCAATCATCCTTGCGCGACAAATCCTATTACGCGATGAGAGATTTGTCAGAAGTCTACCTTAGTGGCATTTCAGTTCAAGAACTTATTGCCAAGCATGACCTCTCACTACACGACGCGATGACTTACCTGCCCGCTTCTTATGATGAGTTAGAAAAGGCAGAGATTGAGGTGCACTACCTTGGCTATTACGTCAAGTGGACCCCACAGGAGGCGTACTATTATGCGGTGGAACATACCGGCTTTCAGGCGCGTCCGTTCCGTACAGAGGGCACATATAGCAAGTACAACGGAATTGATGACAAGATTGACGATCTCCATTTCTACACAACGTATGTCAAGTTTGGCCTTGGGCGTGCTTCCTATGATGCGTCTCAGGAAATCCGCAACAATCATCTCACGCGCGAGGAAGGAGTTAACCTAGTGTGTCAGTTTGATGGCGAGTTCCCGATCAGGTATTTTCGGGACGTGATGGATTATATCGGAATGGATCCTGAGGAATTCATGGGTCTGTGTGAGGAATTCCGCTCACCACACTTGTGGGAGATCGTGAATGATGAGTGGAAATTGAGGCATCCAGCGCGGGAGAACTGAGCAACCGTGGTGGTTTTTCGAGGTTGGTTTACGGGCAACCCGCAGGTCTGTTGAATTCTAAAGGGTGCTGCAGGCAATGTTTCAGTTGAAGGGCATTACGTTATGTCTGCCGGGCACGAAAAATCTCAATAATGGGCGGACATAGCGAGGGCCAAACTGTGATCGAATGTAACCCACCGACCCTGTCGCGCCAGGCTCGTCTTGGCAACACGATCGTTCTTTTGGAGGGGCTAGGCCAAACAGGGAAGGGCATGGTAAGCCGGATTCTGTCTAGTTTTGCGCGAGTTGAACTTGAACGGATAGAAGAAGTAATGGAAAGTGTAAGCACTCTATATCAACTGAAGAAAATCACCCGTGATGCAGCGATAGTGTTCCTGAGAACAGAGGCTGACAACCATCTCATAAATAGTATGATTGGTCGGAACACCAATTTTCGCTTTCAAGATGGATCCAGCGTCTGGCACGATCCACATCCATGGCGTTATGTTAGGCGGCTTTTCTTATCCAAGGACACTGTGCTTGAGCGTATAGAAAAAGAGCAACCAATTTTCCAGAACATGACCCATCGGCAGCTAGCTAACTTCGATCTTTATTGTGATGCATTCGGCGAACGCCTACGAGTGGTTGAGACAATACGCCATCCGGTTGACTTGGCTGACACGTGGATGTTCCGACGTTTTGGTAATCGATATGGAGAGGATCCACTTTCCCTAGCTTTCTGCATCCGTTATCAAGGGCATGATGTACCTTACTTTGCTCTGGGATGGGAAGACGCTTATCTATCTGCAACGCCGTTGGAGCGGGTGATTCGGATGATAGAGGCCCAGTGGAGCCAGGACCAGGCCACTTATGAATTGTTGAGTGAGACTCAGAAGAATCAGATCTTTTTTGTGCCGTTTGAAGACTTCGTGCAACGCCCGAAGCTTTATCTGCATCCCCTTGCACAATTCATTGGAACTAAGGTGACTCGACGCACCCGTAGCGTTTTGAGGCGTGAGAATTGCCCTCGGACGTATAGTGTAAGTGACAGGAAACGCAAACAAAAGTCCTTCGAACAGCAAGTGTCCCAGGAAGAAAGGTTCGCACTACGGCGCCTGATAGAAGAATATGAGGCACTGGCGAGTAAGTTTGTACGCTGAGACTTGTCGACATGACACGAAATTCGAGTGTTCTGGCGTTGGTTGTGCTGTCAGTCGGAAGATGAGTTGTGCTTGAAAGAGTTGTGAGAGCACGAACATGACCAGACGAGTAAGTAGCATTCTGTTCTATGCCCAGTCACAATACGATTGGTTGTATTTGGGGCCGATCCTTGAGGATTTAGACCGAAGAAATGTAGCCACAATTCAATGTGTTACGTCTGACCCGGACGACGAAATCTTGGGGTTGGAGAAGCATGGCATAGAGGTAGATTATGTGGATGCAGGCCCGGCAAGTGTCGCTTTTTTCGAGAACGTCGATGCTGATGTCGTTGTTATGACAATGCCAGACTTAGGCAGGTTTGTTGCGAAACGTCCGAGCGCACGACCTCACTATGTGTACGTGTTCCATTCACTGATCAGCACTCACATGGCTTGGTTGAAAAGAGCTTATGACGATTATGATTCCATCCTGTGCGGTGGGCCCCACCATGTGAGTGAAATTCGCGCTACTGAGAAGTACTATGGGCTCCCCCCCAAGGCTCTGATTGAGTGCGGGCATGTCCGCCTAGATCACTTGATTCGGTACACTGGAACTCGCTCGCGGCAAAACAGCGAATCGGCATCCGGTCTAAGAGTGGTAATCGCATCCACATATGGACTTCAAAGCCTAGCTGAATATGAGAATGGTGGTCTGTGTACCTCGCTAATTAGGGAATTACTCCGAGAGGGAATTCATGTCACTCTCCGGCCTCACTGGCTGACGGTGCACAGTAATCAAGCCGTGATCTCGCAGATCGAATCTGAGTTTGACAATAATCCGCACTTTGAATTGGAGACTGAACTCACTTCATTCACTAACCTACTCGATTCAGATGTGCTAGTGTGCGATCTTTCTGGTATTGCCTTAGAGTATGCTTTGGGGCTGCTGAAGCCTGTCTTGTATGTGGATATGCCTCCACGGGTTAGGAATTCAGATTTCAACAAAATCGGTATGCCGGTTCTGGAGTTGACTCTCAGAGAGAAGACAGGAGCAATTTTGCCGAGAGACGAATGGGCACACTCACCTAGAGTGATTGCGAAACTGCATGCCGATAGGGAAATGTACAGGGCTCGATGTGAGGCGCTTCGCAACAAATGGGTCTTCAACGTCGGAAAGAGCGCTGAAACTGGCGCGGCGCATCTATCCGATCTCGTAACCAAAATGGGTGAGACGCGTTCCACAACTCAAGTTCATAGTTCTCTCCACGTGCCGGAAGTTGCATTTGGCATGAAACAGGCCAGCGTTACATATGGGGGGGGAACTGTTGGTCTTCATGCCACTAATCTTGAATTTGAGCGCGGCAAGTTTACGGTCTTACTTGGACCATCTGGCGCAGGAAAATCGACACTGCTGCGGTCCATATGCGGTCTGGTACCATTAACTACTGGCGAAATTATCGTCGCAAACTTGGGCTCTCTGGACAACAACGCGGCCTGGCGTGTACATCAACGTCTCACGGCTATGATTTTCCAGTTACATCAGCTTATAGGGAGTCAGACGGTTCTACAAAATGTATTGGTGGGGCGATTGCCTCATCATCCCTGGTGGCGCAGCGTTTTGCCATGGCCCGAAAGTGACAAGAGAAAAGCGCTCGAATGCCTTGAGCGCGTCGGACTATTGAAAAAAGCACTTGAACGGGTCGAATCATTGAGTGGTGGAGAAAAGCAAAGAGTTGGCATTGCGAGGGCATTAGCACAGGAAACAGAGGTGATTCTTGCGGACGAACCAGTCGCAAGTTTAGACCCAGCCAGTTCCGAAAAGATACTGTCTTTCCTGAAACGCATCTGCGAAGAAGACCTGAAAACCGTGATTATTAGTCTTCATCAAGTTGATTATGCTAGAGAATTTGCCGATCGCATCATAGGCATTTCGGACGGTAGGGTGATGTTTGATGGTACTGTTGGTGATCTGTCTCTCGGGAAACTGCGGGTGCTGTATGGATTGCGATTTGTTGATCAGGATATGTCTGCTTCAACCACTGAGATGTACGCACCCGAGGTAACACGCCTCTAGCCCCGCGCCCAGAAAGAACGCTGGGAGAAGATGCTGGAACATCTAACCGAAAACCCAACTCTAACGGATGAACAAATCGCCGCGCAGCTAGCTAATGATGATATTTGGACGAGCAAGCACACAGTTAAGAAAGACCGTCATGCGATGGGTATAGTAAAGCGCTAACTCAGAGGATACTAACCATACCCCAACTATGCCCGTAGCGTGTCTCTCAATACCCCAGAAATGGTGTATACCTCGGGGCTGTTGTATCTGATTCGGCATCTCTTGAACAGGTGCCGTGTCGTAAATCTGTACAAACGCTAAGGAGAAAAAAGAAAATGCAGCAGCAAAAAGAAAGCAAGTGGTCATCATGGCCATTGTTGGCTTGTGCCCTGATCCTATTGTCCATAGGAATGGTTGCATGCGGTAGCAACACAGAAGCTGCGTCTGAGGCAGCTTCTGATTCAAATGTGATCAACCCAGAAAAGTTACGGGTTGCGCTTCTTCCCGATGAGGATGCAAGTACGATAATAAAAAACAACGAAGGATTGAAGGCGTACTTGGAAGACCGCCTTGATAAAGATATAGAATTAGTGGTGACCACAGACTACTCTTCTATGATCGAAGCTATGAGATTTGGACGCATCGAATTGGCTTATTTCGGCGCTGTATCATATGTTCTAGCCAGCTTAAAGGCTGACATCGAGCCGTTCTGTGCATCGTTGAAGAACAGTCAGACTACCTACAATGCAGTTGTTATTGCTGGCGCCGATACAGGAATTTCTTCCATCGAGGACATTCGTGGAAAAGATATGGCATTTGGAGATATAGCCTCAACTTCCAGTCATCTGATTCCCCGAATGCAGCTACTTGATAAGGGATTGGAAATCGACAAGGATTACACTGCTCATTACACTGGAACACATGATGCGGTCGCAATAGCAGTGCAGAATGGTAACACCCATGCTGGTGGTTTGAGCGAGCCAATCTTTCAGACTCTTGTAGACAGGGAAATTGTCAGCCTCGATAAAATCGAGGTGATTGAAATCTCCCCGGATTACCCTAATTACCCTTGGACAATGCAATCGAACTTAGACCCTCAACTTAAGGATGAGATTGTTGCCGCTTTCATTGAACTGGATGACCCAGATATCTTGAAACCTCTGAAGGCCGAAGGTTTTGGAAGAGTGACTGATGCTGATTATGTCGGAGTTCGGAATTCCATGAAGAGGCTAGGCATGATTGAGAGTTGACTCATCATGTCACGTGGCTTCTTTACACTAGAAACGCAACCCTTTCAACATTATGGCGGTTCTCTAAGCGGTGGTGCCCGAGGATTTCCATTCAGCACACGAGGTCCTAATTTCTCGGGAAACATCCCTGCTCCAAGTGGTTCCAGATGCAGCTTTTCTGCAAGGTTCTAGAAACTGATAATAGCAACACCAAGCACACGTGTGGTATTGGTGCTTGGTATTGTCATCAAACTTGCTTCCCGCAGTAAAATTCATTACTGAGCACCTTACTCTGACATTATATCGGTTTTGTCAATCTGACTAAGGCGGGCCACTTGGCCCGCTCAAGTTAGACATGGTCTAACGTAAATTAGAATCTAGTTCAATCAAGAATAAACTAATTGTGGCATCTCCGCACCAATATGATCGCATTTTAGCCACCGAGAAACGATTGGTTGTGCAATCGTCTCTCAGATTCGCCTTCCTGATACTGGCCGCTCTACTGAGCTTTTATTCGGTTGGTTTTCTGGATGGAGAAAGACTAGCAGAAGGTGTTCCCGCCATCACGACTCTGGTACAAGAGATGATACCTCCTGATTTCACCGAATGGGTGACCTGGATGCATCCGCTCTGGGAAACACTCGTAATGAGTGTAGCAGGAACTGCATTTGCTCTTGTTTTAAGTTTGCCTTTAGGCCTGTTGGCTGCAGCCAATACATCGCCTCATCCCGTAGCCTATTTTATGTGTCGTGGGATACTGAACACTTTAAGAGCTATACCCGAGCTCATCATGGGAATATTGTTCGTGGCGGCAGTTGGTTTTGGTGCTCTACCGGGGGCACTCGCCTTAGGTCTTCACTCTACAGGTATGGTTGGTAAATTTATCGCTGAAATTATTGAGCACATAGATGAAGAGCCGGTCGAAGCGGTAAAAGCTTCTGGATCCAGATTGCCAAAGATAATTCGTTATGCTGTCATTCCCCAAGTGTTCTCCCAAGTTGCGGATATTACAATTTACCGGTGGGAATATCATTTCAGAGCATCAACAGTTCTGGGAATGGTTGGGGCAGGGGGAATTGGATTTGAATTAATTGGCTCCCTTCGGCTAATGCGTTATCAAGAAGTATTTGCCCTGCTAATTGTTGTGTTGGTAATGGTGACACTCATTGATTCTTTTGGTGCGTACCTGAGAAGACGGCTTCGTTAAGGATCATCTATAAGCTGCTGGTGCAAGTGACGGGAAGCGTATGAGTGAAATTGTACTGGATCGAGAGCAATACTTTGAGCTCGAGAAGCTGGCTGATGGTGCGTATTATCCACTGACCGGTTTTATGAATGAAGACAACTTCGCTAGCGTTGTGGACACTATGCGACTCTCCGATGGCACACCCTTCCCGATACCCATACTGTTGGACGTCAGCAGGCATGAGGGTGCTCGCATGCGAGGACTTCCGCGGGTGGCACTTGTGTTTGAAGGTGAGGAAGTTGGCTTGCTTGAACCGGAAAGTCTTTACTCTTGGGACAAGGCAGCCGTAGCGTCGAAACTGTTTGGATGCGATGATGCTGAGCATGCGGGAGTGGCACTCTTCAGCAAAATGAAAGACATGTTTGTTGGTGGCCCTGTAACCATGACAAAACGGGTCGAGTTGGACATTTCACGTCACTATCTGACTCCAGAGGAAACTAAGCGTATCTTCGGTGAACGAGAATGGCAGTCTGTGGCTGGATTCCATACCCGTAGTGCGCCCCATCGTGCCCATGAGTGGCTGCATCGTCTTGCACTCGAGCTGTGCGACGGGTTGTTGATTCATCCCATGCTGGGTAGAAAGAAGAAAGGAGATTACTCTCCTAGTGCAATCACTCGAGGTTACCGAGCGTTGATTGGAAACTTCTACCCCACAGAGCGGGTGCTTTTCAGTGGCTTAACTGCGTACCCGCGATATGGGGGGCCTCGAGAGGCGGTTTTTCACTGCATTGTGCGGCGTAATTTTGGATGCACTCATTTCATCGTTGGTAGGGATCACGCGGGCGTCGGTCAATACTACGGTCGCTATGCTTCCCAGGAGCTTTGTGATCAATTTCGCGGAGAACTTGGAATTGATGTCCTGACACCTCGCGAGCCGTACCACTGCAAGATGTGTGAGGGAATAGTCACTGAAAGGACGTGTCCGCATCTAGAGTCTCACCCGGAGGCTACCATTAAAGTGAGCGGTACGGCAAACAGATCCATTGTCCTAAAAGGGGAGAGTCCTCCTGCGTATATCATGCGGCCCGAAGTATGGAATAATCTTGGCGAGAACCCCTTGATATTGTACGAGTAGCTTCAGTCCAGCCACTATCCGATCACAAACCAATCCAAGCAAATGATTTCTGGAGAACGCATGAATGAACATGGGAACTAGGCGGAGACTGAAGAACCCTTGCAAATACTGCGTGAGGAACAAGGGATGCTCGCTATCAGGCAAGAGATGATGTGCATTGCCCGACCAAACGGTGACAGCAGTGATTGCTGATCTTCCTAAACTGTGCGTGAATAGCGATAGCTCCATCCGCCAAGCTATTGCTTGCATTGAGCAGAATACCGCAAAGATAGCTCTTGTCGTAGATGACGAGAACCGATTGCTGGATACCATCACTGATGGTGATGTACGCCGTGCCGTACTGGCTGCCACAGATTTAGATGCTTCGGTAACGTTGTTGAGGAAGCGCAAAGTTGCTTCTCGTTTGTACAAACAAGCCGTGACCGCTCCTGTTGGTAGTGATGTTGATGCACTGACACAACTGATGCTCGATCGAGACGTGCGTCAAGTACCATTAGTGGATGATGCAGAGCGGGTGGTTGGGTTAGTCACGTTGCGCGAATTAGTTTTGGATGACGTATTGCCCGTTCAGGCGGTGGTGATGGCCGGAGGTCATGGGACTCGTCTTCGTCCGTTAACCGAGCAACTTCCTAAACCGATGCTGCCATTAGGTGGGCGACCGATCTTGGAGCGTATCATTGAGCAGCTGCGAGAGGCGGGCATTCGCAAAGTCAACGTAACCACGCACTACAAAGGCGAAGTGATTGCCAAGCATTTTGGTGATGGGAAGGAATTTGGTGTACAGATTAGCTATGTGGAGGAGCATCAACCTTTAGGGACAGCAGGAGGATTGAGCCAGTTAGAACCATCCGATGAGCCTCTACTAGTGATCAATGGCGACATTTTGACCAGAGTAGATTTTCAGGCAATGATGGATTTTCACGCAGAACACCAGGCCGACATGAGCGTTGCTGTCCGACAACATGAGCTTCAAGTTCCCTATGGCGTGATTGAAACCGACGCTGAGAGGATCGTCAATATTACAGAGAAGCCAACAGTTCGTCATTTCATAAATGCTGGCATCTATTTGCTGAATCCCGGCGTGTCGCAACTCATTCCCAATAACGATTCCTATGATATGACCGATCTGATAGTGAGACTGATTGCAGATGGCCGTAGAGTAATCAGTTTTCCAATCCGAGAATATTGGATGGATATCGGACAACATGCTGATCAAAAGCAGGCCGAAGAAGATCTGAGAGACGGGAAAGTATAATCTTGATGATGAACGTGCTTCTGACCGGCGGCGCAGGATATATTGGATCACTCGTCGCCCGGTGGTTGATAAGTGAAGGTCATCGGGTAACGGCATTAGATTCTTTGATCCATGGGGGACATGCCTTGCTAGGGCTGTATCACGAGGATAATTTTGATTTTGTTCATGGAGATGTCCGAGCAGCTGCGGTGATAGAAAAAGCTTTGGCGGGAGCGGATGCCGTAGTTCATTTGGCGGCGGTGGTTGGAGACCCAGCGTGCGCTCGGCAACCAACCGTGGCGCGGGAGGTCAACCTCGATGCTTCGCTGCAGCTATTTGAAGTGGCCCAGCATCTGGGTATAAGCCGTTTTGTTTTTGCATCCACCTGTAGCAACTATGGCAAAATGGTTGATCCATCGCAGTACGTGACAGAGGAATCTGAACTGCGTCCTATATCTCTGTATGCGGAGACGAAAGTGGCCGTTGAGAGGGCTTTGCTCGACATAGCCTCGGGAAATTGCCCTGCTGTGACGGTTTTGCGCTTTGCAACCGTATTTGGCCTCTCGCCACGAATGCGTTTCGATCTGACTGTAAATGAGTTCGCTATGGAGCTGCTGATTGAGCGAAAGCTAATGGTTTATGGAGAGCAGTTCTGGCGCCCGTATATTCATGTGTTCGATGCCGCACGCGCAATCGCTCTGGTTCTAAGCTCGCCACAAGAGAAAGTTGGTGGGCGGGTATTCAATGTCGGCGACACGGAACAGAATTACCGGAAGGGCGCAATCGTTGATCTGATCTGTGCCCAAATTGATGACCCAGTCGAAATTGAGTACGTACAAACAGAGGAAGACCCTCGAGATTACCGGGTTTCCTTTGAGCGGATAGGTCGAGAGTTGGGTTTTAGCATCACGCGCACCGTTGAAGATGGTATCCGGGAAGTCATTGATGTCGTCAGTCAGGGGGCCATCACTGACTTCAACAATCCTTACTACCGCAACTAAAGAAACCGCCATGACGGAAACGCAGGCTCCTGGCCCGTTGGTGTCCCAAGGTGACATTCCACTTTGTGTACCGAAAATCTGTGGCAACGAGTGGAAGTATGTTAAGGAGTGTTTAGATACGAATTGGGTCTCCTATGTGGGGCCATTTGTGGACAGGTTCGAACGAGTGGTGGCCGATTATGTGGGCGCGAAGTACGCGGTCGCAACCGTCAGCGGCACTGCCGCGCTTCATATGGCTCTAGTAGTTGCCGAAGTGCAGCCTGACGACGAAGTTCTGGTGTCCACACTCTCATTCATCGCTCCGGCGAATGCTATTCGCTACGTCGGGGCCTGGCCTGTTTTTATTGATGCTGAGCCTGATTACTGGCAGATTGATCCTGAGAAAGTTGTAGATTTCCTCGAAAAAGAATGTCGATGGATTCGCGGGGGGCTATATAACACGGTGACCGGGAGGCGCATCAAGGCGGTTTTGCCCGTCCATATTTTGGGTCATCCGGTGGACATGACGCCGATCCTAGAAGTTGCCCGAAAATATGAATTGGTTGTGATTGAGGATGCAGCTGAGAGTTTAGGTGCAAAGTATAAGGAAACACAGGTTGGGCATCTGGGTCATGTCGCATGCTTCAGTTTCAATGGGAATAAGGTCATTACTACCGGCGGAGGGGGTATGATCGTAACAGACAACGAATCCTGGGCGTGCAGGGCCAAGTATCTGACCACCCAAGCAAAGGATGATCCGGTAGAGTATGTCCACAATGAGATCGGCTACAACTATAGGTTGACTAATATGCAAGCTGCAATGGGGGTAGCCCAGATGGAGCAGCTGGACGATTTTGTTTTCAAGAAGCGGCAAATCGCCGCTGCCTATTCTGAAGGTCTAGGGGATTTACAGGGCTTTTCACTGATGCCTGAAGCCAAGTTCTCGTTTAGTACGTATTGGTTGTATACGGTTCTACACAATATGTCAGATGGTGAGCAGGATAGTCGTCACTTGATCTCGGAACTACGCGAACGCGGCATCCAGTCTCGTCCGTTGTGGGTGCCAGCTCATCGGCAGCAGAGGCATCAAGTGTGCTCGTTCTATGGCTCTGGCTGTGCTGATCAACTACACCGGATGGCTCTGCAGCTGCCCTCTTCAGTAGGTATCACCGCGCAGGAAATAGAATACGTGATAAGCGTATTACAAGCTGCATGCGTCAAATGATTCGGCAATATCACCACGCGCATGACGGACCTGCTACAGCGGAATTGCCGGCTACAGTGCTGGTTCAAGGATTGTCGCTGTTCAGCTTATTACCACTGTTGCGCACTTTTTGGCGACTTGGTAGGCTTCACGTATGTTTTGTAAATAGCAGCAAGTTTGGTATCCAAGCATCTAATGTGCTCTATAAGGTTGGCATTTTGAATTCCCCTGCGTGCCCGATCACGCGAGAAAAACTAATTCCTGTTGACAGCCATCGCAATCGGGAAGATGTGATGCGTACTGCGGTGCACCTCGAACTTGTTCAATTGAATCATACGCTGAATGATCTAGTCAGGGACGCGATGCCTAAAGTTGACCAGTTCTATTCTAATTTGTTGGCAGCTAACATCATCAAGTCCTTCAGTCAAGACATATTTGAACAGGAAAGGCTTGTCGCTTATGCGCGACGTATAAGAGCAGAATTGGATCGTAATGCTACGATAATACTATCTTCGTCGCTGATCAGAGGGTATGCGGCGAGACGTAGGCAAGGAAATGAGTGGCAGGATGGCACGACTCTCATCAATCAGTTTGCGCTGTCCAATACGCTTCTCTACAAAGCGACACACGTGTACAGTCGGCTTCTCGCGATATCCCTTTGGCCCTCAAGCCTCCGAGCCGGCCGAGTTGATGGCCGGAAGGCTGTTGGTGCGGCAGCATGCTGGGGCACAGACACGTCAAAGGCAAATGACTTCTTTTGGTGGCAATCCGCTGACATACCAGCATCACGTCTGAAGTACGTATTTGACCGGAATGATGTTCAACCGACGGTGCAGGCTGTTTCGGAAGCTCATCGACAAGGAATAGCTTCGGTGTGCCTCACTCGTCGTGCGCGTGGTGAAGTCCACGAAGTGTATTATCGGAAACGCGTGCCTGTGCGTCAGGCCGTGGGAACAGCGGTAATTGCATTGCGACTATTGCTACGAGCTATTTTGGCTGACGAATGGACTCGTGGTGCCTTGGGGTTGCTCGTGACTGAGATAGTTGCCACTGCACAGCTGGAGCGACAATTCAAGGCATTAGACTTGAGTGCGCTCTGGCACTATCAGGAGGGCGGAACGGATCGCGTAACGGCAGCGATTCATTTGGCCGGTGGCATGAGATTTGGTACGCACTGGTCATGCTTCAAAAGTGTTGAAGTTTGCCACCAACGCACACCTCATGTTTTCTTTCTTTGGGGGCCACATGATGCGAAGATATGTTTAGATGCCAAATCGACTTCGCAACACCTGTTGCTTGCTGGCTGTGCAATTACCGAGATGACGTCAAATGCGACACATCGTGAGCTCGCTCAAACCACTTCCGTTAGTCTTCGCGAAAGAGGCGCCAAGCATATTCTGGCGCTTTTTGACGGTTCAACCCCCTCCCCAAATTTCTACCGCTTCTTTCTAGAGTGGCTGATTGACGATCCAAGCTTGGGACTTTTAATAAAACCCAAGAAGTCGAAATGGCGGGCAGCCTATGACGGTCTGGATGGATTGTTTGAAAGGGCTCAGGCTACAGGGCGTGTTCATGCTTTTGATCGGTCAATGTGGCCAGCGGATGTGGCGCTTGCCACAGATTTTGCAATCGGGCTTTCGCAACTGTCAGCTACGGTTGTTTCAGCGTTGGCCGGCGCGCGTGTCATTAACCTTGACTATGCGCGACTAGGTCAGCATGTGCTGACCAAGCCCTATGCAACGCTGCACACACTGGGTGAGAATCGCTGTGTATTTTACGATCATGAAACGCTCAAGAAAGCCGTGCTAGACTATGTTCGCGACCCGTCATCGAACCCGCATCTAGGAGATGCCACACCTGTGTTGGACCAGTTTGACCCCTTTCGTGATGGCAAGGCCTGTCAACGCATTGGTGAATATGTACAGTGGTACCTGGAAGATCTAGACCGGGGCGCGAGCCGTGATGATGCTCTCCAGAACGCTACTGGGAACTATGCCGACAAATGGGGTGAAGATAGGGTCGTGCGCGGGTTGTGAATCTCCATCATTGGTTCATACTCTCTGCCAATGTTTCTGTGAATCTGTGGAGTTATAAATAAATGCTACTAAATGACAAAGTAATCTTGGTTACCGGCGGTACAGGCTCTTTTGGAAAGGAATTCATTAAAATAGCCTTGCGTGAATTTCGTCCTAAGAAACTTATCATCTTCAGTAGGGATGAATTGAAACAGCACGAAATGCGTCGAGAACATGACAAGGTGCGTATGCGTTATTTCATTGGCGATGTGCGTGACCCGGAGCGTCTACGACGAGCATTCAATGACGTGGACGTCGTAATTCATGCTGCAGCGCTGAAACAGGTGCCAGCCTGCGAGTACAATCCTTTTGAGGCCGTCAAAACCAATATCTTTGGCGCTCAGAATGTGATTGACGCAGCCATTGACTGCGGGGTAAAGAAGGTGCTGGCGATCAGTACAGACAAGGCAGTGAATCCCATCAACCTTTATGGGGCCACAAAATTGTGCGCCGAGAAGTTGTTCGTTCAAGGTAATTCTTATTCTAGCGCAAGTAGCGCGAAATTCAGCTGCGCCCGCTATGGCAACGTTGTGGGAAGTCGCGGCAGTGTCATACCCATTTTCCTTCAGCAGCGTGAGAACGGCAAGATCACTGTGACCGACAAGCGCATGACGCGCTTTTGGATCACCCTGGAACAGGGAGTGCGCTTTGTGATCCATTGCCTGGAGCAAATGCAGGGAGGCGAAATATTCGTGCCAAAGATTCCCAGTATGCGAGTAACAGACCTCGCGGAAGCTGTGGCGCCCGGATGTGATATGGAAACCATCGGCATTCGACCGGGCGAGAAATTGCACGAGGCGCTCATTTCTAATGACGAAACTCGCTCTACGGTGGAATTTGACGACATGTTTGTCGTCCAACCCGAGTTTCCCTGGTGGGGAGAGGCGAGATGGAGTGGAGGTGTGGCTCTCCCAGATGATTATAGTTTCAGGAGCGACAACAACGATAAGTGGCTGTCGGTTGCAGAACTGCGCGAGATGATTGCGGAGGGGTAGTGTGGCTGAGGGACTTGCAATTCACGGTGGACCGCCGGTGAGGGAGACTATGCTTCCCTGCGGACATCAGTGGGTTGACGAGGACGATGTCCAGGCAGTGGCTGAAGTACTGCGGTCTAATTGGTTGACCACCGGGCCGAAGGTCGATGAGTTCGAGCGAGCTTTTGCTGATTGTGTAAATGCGAGAGAGGCGGTGGCCGTAAGCAATGGAACGGCTGCGTTGCATGCGGCGATGTTTGCACTCGGGATTGGGCAGGGGGAGGAAGTTATTGTACCCGCCATTACCTTTGTTGCTACGGCCAATTGCGTGGTTTACCGGGGGGGCAGTCCAGTCTTTGCCGACGTTCATCCGGATACACTGTTGCTAGATCCTGCTCAAGCGGCGTCTAAGATAACATCACGTACGAAGGCAATCATTGCCGTTGATTACGCAGGCCAACCCTGTGATTATGATGCACTGCGAGAAATTGCTGACCGACACGAGTTGGCTTTAGTGGCTGATGCGTGCCACTCCCTTGGAGCCAGTTACAATGGCAGATCGGTGGGATCCCTGGCCGATCTAAACATTTTCTCCTTTCACCCCGTGAAGGCTATCACCAGTGGCGAGGGAGGGATGGTAACGACAGATGATAAAACGCTAGCCCAACAAGTGCGGATATTCCGGCATCATGGAATTACAACTGACCATAAGCAGCGCGCAGAGAAGGATAGCTTCTTCTATGAGATGGCAGACCTGGGTTATAACTGTCGGCTAAGCGATCTCCAGTGTGCTTTAGGGCTCAGCCAGCTGCGCAAGCTGCCTGAGTTTGTCCGCAGACGGCGTGAAATCGCTGCTCTTTATGATGAGGGCTTAGCTGATACGCCGGCAGTCTGTCCTATAGCTGTACGAAGTGAAGTCTCGCATGCGTATCATCTCTATGTATTGCAATGGAATCTTAATCGATTGCGAGTGGATCGAACTGAGGTGTTTGCAGCATTGCGGGCTGAGAACATAGGGGTGAATGTGCATTACATGCCGGTCTATAAGCATCCCTACTACCACCGGATTGGGTATGAGATGGAGTTCTGCGCTACTGCTGAGCGAGCTTATGCGGGTTTGATCAGCTTGCCAATCTTCTTGCACATGACCGATCAAGATGTTGCGGATGTTCTGACCGCCGTTACTAAAGTGGCGAATTACTTTCATGTTTGATGTGCCGTGGGGCCCGTTCTCTCAGATCATAGTTGCGGTTTGTCCAAGAAGAGCCCATTTCTTATAAGGTTGCTTTCGCTCCCCCAAAAACACTTTTAATAACTTTGGCTGCTGCCGAAGATATAGCAGACACAATTAGTTTTCTTGCTTCTGATAAGTCAAACTATTTGATAGGCAAAACTATTGGAGTTAACGACGGACAATTCGTGCAATGATTGATCTGAAATATTCCGAGATGTTATCACTGAATAATAAATTGAAGAATAACCTTGACTCAAGTCCTTATAGTATCACTGTACTTTCGAATATTGTTGTCCATCAAATTAGAGAAATATTGGAATACCTGTTAAGGAGTGAAGGCATAAATGCCATTATTGAATTAGGTGATTACGATAATATTGTTCAGGACAGTCCAAAGTATAAGGATTCTAATGCGATCATAATGTTTTGGGAGTTGTCCAATATTATAAGTGGATTGCAGTACAAAATAGAATTATTAAATAATGAACGCTTAGATGAAATTCTTGAGAAAACAAAAACGGAAATTAACTTGGTAGTAAAAAACCTCAAAAACACACCTCTTATACTCATTAATAAATTCACATCACTTCAATTTTCTAGTTCTAACATCACGGCAAATAATTTGGATGTATTAGCAGATGAATTAAATCAGTACTTAGAAGCAAATGTGCCATCTAATGCCAGATTGATTGACCTTAACAGGATAATTGCTTCTATTGGAATTTCAAACTGCTTGGATTGGAGATATTACTATTCGTCAAAAGCATTATATACCGTTGAGTTTTTCAAAGCTTATGGGGAATATGTCAGGCCATTTATCCTGTCTGCTACTGGCAAAGCCAAAAAGGCCCTTATTTTTGACTGTGACGACACCCTATGGAAAGGCATTTTGGGAGAAGACGGATTTGACAATATTGAAATGTCAACAACCACCAAGGATGGAACTATTTTTGCGGAAATACAGTCATTAGCGCTTACTCTTCACAAAAAAGGAGTATTGCTCGGTTTATGCAGCAAGAATAATCACGGGGATGTAAAGGAAGTGATAGTAACACACCCCGATATGCAGTTAAGGGATAGACATTTTGCAATTAAAAAAATTAATTGGTCGGATAAAGTGACAAATCTTAAGGCAATTGCCCAAGATTTGAAACTTGGTTTGGACAGTTTAGTATTTGTAGATAATTCATTGTTTGAGGTGAATCTGATTAGGGAGAAACTACCGGAGGTCACTGTCTTGCAGGTGCCGGAAAGGTTATATGAGTATCCTAAAACGCTTAGGAAGAGTATGACACTGTTTTACAACCTTTCCTTTGCGGAAGAGGACAGCAAAAAAGGAGAAATATACAAACAACAGGCCAAAAGAGACACCAGTAAGAAGGAATTTGCGGATGTGGAAGATTATCTTGCTTCATTGGAACAAAAATTGACCATTTTTGAAGACAATGAATCCATTATTCCACGCATCGCTCAGATGAGCCAAAAGACAAACCAATTTAATTTGACCACTAAAAGGTATACAGAAGTAGATATCAAAAAATTCACTGATGATGTTTATGCCGACGTATACGCTTTTTCTGTTTCCGACAAATTTGGGGAAAGCGGTATAACGGGCTTGAGTATCATCAGTTTAAATGAAAGTGTTGGCGCGGCAGCAGAAATTGATACGTTGTTGATGAGCTGTAGAATTATCGGAAGAAATATAGAATTTGTATTTATGGATTGCCTCATTCGCAAAATGAAAACAAGGAACATAAAAGTACTCAAAGCGAAATACATAAAAACGCCAAAAAATATACAAGTAGAAAACTTTTTTGATAGATGCGCATTTGATCTGATTGACGAAGACGCATCAGTTAGAAACTATTCTTTAACTATTAATGCTTATGTGCCCTTTAATACAAACTACATTGAGGTTATCAATGGATAGCAATGTCGAAGAGCGAATAAGGAATGTTATGTCAGCAGTATTTGACATGCCTGTTGATGAAATTGATGAATATTCTTCACCTGATAATATTGAATCATGGGATTCAATTAATCATATGAAAATTGTGATTGCCTTGGAGGAGGAGTTTAATGTGCAATTTACTGATTCTGATATTATTGAGTTAATTAATGTGAAACTCATCATGGCAGTGCTCTGCCAGAAAAGACTTGGAAACATCTTGTGATGGGAAAAGCAAGAAAAATATTTACGCCTAAGGTGTAAAATGTATAATCCATATATAGTTGGCAAACAAATATATCTTCGCCATCCTACAGAGGAAGATGTGCGGGGGAAGTGGCATGAATGGTTTAGCGATGAGGAGACAACAAAATACCTCGAATCGAGATTTTGGCCTAATAGTAAGGAGTCGCAGCTCGCCTTCTATAACTCGTTACAAATGGACCGAAATAAACTGGTGTTGTCAATTGTAATGTTATCGAGTGACGAACACTTTGGAGTAATAAGCCTTAACAATATTAACTGGGTACACCGTTTTGGTGATATAGGGATTGTGATAGGTGAAAAAACATATTGTAACGGAGTTTACGCAATTGAAGCTTACTCCCTAATATTAAAGATAGCTTTTTTGCGGCTTAATTTACTTAACGTAAAAGCGGGATATTGTGTTGCTAACAAAAGTTCAGGAGCTATATTGGAGCTATTTAAATTTAAAACTGTTGGAATGTATAAGAAACTGTTTATGGTGGACGGAAAAAAAGAAGATTGTGTAGTTAATTATCTTGATAAGGAAACTTGGCTAAATAGAAATAGTTGAGCGGATTATCGCTTGTACCATGAGAATAACCCTTAAAATGAGCTTAAAAGTTATATATAATCTAATAGTAGAAGGGGTAAGGAATGCAAAAATTAACGGAAATTGATTAATAGGGAATAAAAGGAATTCTAAAATGCCATTATCGATGTCCTGCTTCGGGTCACACGGTGACCGTGGGAAGTCCAGGAAATAAACAATGATGAAGAACGCTCATTGAAAAATGACTCTATCGGCTTTCTTGCTCCACGAAAAACGCAAGAACGACAATGGCAACTAAGGGAAATACGAACAAAAAACGGCTAGAGGATCATGTAAGAAGCCTTGCCTCTTAGGTATGTGGCGGTGATGAAGATGGTGTACTCGATCGATATTACCGGGCTGCTAAAGATGCCGCGCGGAATCCATTGTGCAACTCACTGATGATTGCCCACTTGTTGATGTATGCATCGTGGCTAACGTTATGAAATTGTATCTTGCAAAGAAGTTGGATTATGTTTGTTGCGGTGAACCTCTCACGTACCCTGGCGGTCTGGACACGGAAAACTTCAAATACAAAGCTTTAGCTACTGCGCATGAACGAAACAAACACAACCATATGGAACCTGGTGCCCCATTGTTAGGTGTGACGCATCGTGTCAATTAAACCTAAATTGGGAGATCTTTCAAATGAACTTTGGACCCTAGAACAACCATAAGAAATTAAGGTTATTCGTGCCATAATCAATCATTTCCCGCAATTACAAATTACCTATAACCAAGTGCGGATGCGGTAAGCGTGCATCTCCACCGACATCCTCACTAATATCGGCGGCCAACCACGGCTTAACTAATGAACCGTATTTCAAGACGCAATGCTGTGAGTAACGTGGCGTAAATGAGCCATTTAGTATTTGTCGAGAATCATGCACAGGCAAAATGGATCCAGCAATCGATGGAGCCTGATCTGCAGACTAGACTTGTTGCAGTGACAGCGGAAGCACTCCAGGCGCTTGAAGAGTGTGGGCTGCCGCACGAAGCTGTCTCAGCATATGCCGACACCTGTTTGTTTGCAGCCGAATGCGATTCAATTGCTATGGAAAGTATGATTCTGGCGCAAGAGATTGAGACCTTCATTGCGCAGAGATATTCCGGGGTGGACTTTGACGGTGTTGGATTTCTGAGCGGACAAGCCTGTTATATCCATTACTTTGTATCGGCTGTCGCAACTCGGGCATTTCTAATGCGTGAAACGATTCGTGCCTGCTCGCCCCGAGTCGTGAGTGTCTTCGGTAGAGATGTTGATCCTTGGTTTGTGGATAACGGTTGTCACCGAAATCCGATGCTGGATCTAGCGCAATCGCTGGCTCGGGAACATGGGTTTCGACTTGAGGTGATCGAGCCGGCATCGTCAGGAAGTCTGGTGGCTGAACAGATTGGCGTGACTGAAAAAACGTTAGAGTACTTGCGGCGTGCCCACCAGTACGCCAACGGGAAGAAACTCGGGCTGCTTAGACGTGTAGCTCAGGCTCGATCGCATCGTCATACTACCGTCAAGGCTGAGGGCCTTGACGGTCTGCGCTTGCTATTCGTGGGTCCAATTACTCATGATTGGCATCTATTGCTCAAGCATCTGCGATTCGTAAATGGTGTTGAGTGTTTTTCCCTTCCGTGGGTCCAGGCATCTCCTGTTGCCGGCAATGGTGTCTGGACATTTACTTACAGCACGACCATGCACAAGTTGTGGACTCAGGCGACGTACGAGTTCCCCGAAGCTTCGCCCGTTTCTAGCGACGAAGAAATCGAGAGGATGTCTGAGTTGTTCGACGAGTGGTTGCGGCAGCGTCCTAAGGCGCCGTCTGTAAGTGTCTTAGGATGTGACCTATTGCCTGCTCTTATTCCGAATTTGCGATTAGTGGCCTCCCACAGCCCAGCCATTGCCCGCCATGCGGATGATGTGGCAGAACGTGTACTGCGGATTGCCAGACCTCATGCGGCGTGTTTCCTAGGACTTGCGTGGATGGCTGACAAACGCATGGCATTTCATTGCCGCAGACAGGGTATCCCAGTTGTGAGCTATCAGCACGGTGGATCCATAGGAACACATGTTTATGCTCCGCATGAGCTCAACGATTTTGGGCAATCAGATTATTTCCTTACCTACGGGGAGGGCATTCGGACACGTGCAAGGCCAGTGTTTCCCGTGCGGGCGAGACTTGTTCCGGTTGGCTCCACTGTCCAGGAACGAGTGAGGTCTTTGCCACGGCCCTTTCTGAAGGGTAGGAGGAAGAAGACCGTCAAGGTGCTTTGGATCTCTGAAGTCTCGATCCGAAACACTATGGGCAGTACTCACTTGACGGAAGACACCCGGCGTTATCTGCTTCAGAAGTCCTGTCTGATGACATTGTCCGCTGCTTCAAACCTGCGAGTTACGTACCGTCCTGGCCCACCTGGCACTAACAAATGGCATCAGGGGACCACGCAGTGGCTTAAGAGCGCTAACCTACCCTCAAATTGTGTAGCATTGCGGCAACCACTTGTTGACTTGATCCAAGAGTGCGATATTGTGATCTCAGATAGGGCTGCCAGCACTGTATGGAATGAGGCCATTGCGCAGCAAAAGCCTCTGATACTTTATTGCAACCCGAGGCAAACGCGTTTGCTTCCGCACTTTGTAACTGACCTGGAGCAAGCCTGTTATTGGTGCAAGACCGAGGAGATGTTCGTGGCTGCTGTGCAAAGGCTAGCGACAGAAGGAGCGGACTTTGTCGCTGAGCTCCGGAATATGGATACGTCAACTTATCTGGAGAACTATGTGTTGCATCGCAATGATGGCAAGTGTGTCCAGCGCATCGTTGGTTTTATTAACTCGGTGTGCCGCCATGGGCAACCCGTTGATGAATGGGAAAGATCAGTGAATGAAGGTTTTCAACTTGCAGGGAAAAAAGGGAAAGTGTTAGCACAATGAACACCGTTAAGATTTACCTTGGCGATCTAACTTATGACACAGTTACTCTTTCGACTGAGACCTTCCCGCTTAACATCGGTTATGTTGCCAGCTACTGCATCTCTCGCTTTGGCGCAGCCGTGGAGATCACGCTCTTTAAATATATCGAGGAACTTGACCGAGCAATCCACGATGCCCCTCCCACAATTCTGGGACTGAGTAATTACTGTTGGTGTGAGCGTATAGGTCTGGAAATGTTCCACATGTTGTCGCTACAAAACCCCCATGCGTTGGCTGTTTGGGGTGGTCCAAACTTCCCTCTGGACCTGCCTGGCCAAGACGAATTCATGAGCCAGCGCCCAGAAGTTGATGTTTATGTCCCTGTAGAGGGTGAGACTGGTTTTTCCAATATTGTTGCTCGAGTGCTAGAGGCTGGCTCCGAAGAGGAAGTTAGGGAGGTGGTATTGGCGAAACCTATCGATTCATGTGTTACAAAAGGATTGGATGGGAAGTTGCAGTATGGTATACCCGGTTCTCGAATCAGAGATCTTGATCAGATTCCATCACCTTATCTCACAGGACTTTTGGACAAGTTTTTTGATGGCCGACTAAGCCCGATAATCCAGACCAACCGCGGCTGTCCGTTTACATGTACGTACTGTGTTGATGGGACAGACTTGGTGAAGCAAGTGAACAAATTCAGTTTGGAGCGTGTTACTGCGGAACTTAACTACATTGCTGAACGTGTGCCTGAAAGCACTCGTTCTCTGAGTGTTAGCGATCTGAATTTTGGCATGATCCCTCGTGATCTAGAAATATGCGACGCCATCGCTAAAGTGCAAGATAAGTATGGTTACCCACGTCAAGTTTGGGCCACCACTGGTAAGAATGCCAAGGACAGGATCATTAGTGCCA
>Ga0187827_10000397_pt1 | contig 69730 bp, 58 predicted proteins | sample ETNtaG_39_FD_167969 | JGI IMG/M metagenome (GOLD analysis project Ga0187827, IMG submission 167969) | Marine microbial and viral communities from oxygen minimum zone, Eastern Pacific Ocean - ETNP2014_SV_150_PacBio MetaG (Illumina Assembly) | ecosystem: Environmental > Aquatic > Marine > Hypoxic... | reverse complement strand
GAGACTCGTATTTCCTTCGGAGCGTTTCGATATCCACGCTCCAAACATGACTCCAACTACATCATGAAGTCTAGTACTTATTTCTCGGAGAGCCCTAAGAGGCAGAGATTGCTGATGGGTCCCTGGCTGCACGGGTTCTCACCCGATGGCAGGATCGGTGAGATGGACTTCGGCGCCCATAGTTGGCCGGATCTGCAGCAGACACAGCTGGCCTGGTTCGATCGCACGCTCAAAGGCATGGATACCGGCCAGAAGTCACCGGTCCGGATCTTCGTCATGGGTGAGAACAAGTGGCGCGATGAGAGGGAGTGGCCGCTGCGACGGACGCAGTACACGGAGTACTGGTTGCACAGCGAGGCAGGCGCCAACACACGTACCGGTGATGGTTCATTGACGACGGTGGCGCCGGATTCAGCCGTCACTGACACCTTCACTTACGACCCCGCAGATCCTGTGCCGACGAAGGGCGGCGCTCTTCTCGGTCTTCCCGCCGGACCCTTTGACCAGACAGAGATCGAGGACCGTGAGGATGTCCTCGTCTACACGACACCCGTCCTCGAACAGGCGGTGGAGGTGACCGGGCACATCCAGCTCCTCCTCTTCGCTGCCTCCGATGCACTCGACACCGACTTCACCGCCAAGCTCATCGATGTCCATCCCACGGGCTATGCCCAGAACCTGACCGACGGCATCGTCCGCGCCAGCTTCCGCGAATCCGACACCCACCCGTCACCGATCACACCCGGTCATGTCTACCGCTACGAGATTGACGTGGGTGTCACCAGCAACCTGTTCCACGCCGGCCACCGCATTCGTCTGGAGGTGTCGAGCAGCAACTTTCCCCGTTTTGATCGCAACCAGAACACCGGTCACGCCTACGCGCAGGATGCCGAACTGGTGCCCGCCCACCAGACCGTGCACCTGGGTGGCGGGCAGGCGTCACACCTGATTCTGCCGGTGATACCCAGGTAGTTGGGGCCCGCGTCGATTCAGAGAAGTCGAACGAAGGCCAGCCGCAGCTCGTCGAAGTCTCCGAGCCTTTCCCTCAGGTGCTCGTGCACCAGTCGGCGGTCGATCTCCATGTACTCGTGCACGAGGATGTTTCGGAACCCGATCATCGTCGCCCAACGACTGGCAAGATCAGCGTCGACGAGACCATGTTCGGCGAGACGGTCTGGTACGTCCGTCGTCTTCGCCACCGCTCCGAGTTCTTCGTCCGCTACGACGTGGTTTCCCATGTCGTCGATCAATTCGATGCTGAGCTGCAGAAAGCGCTCCGCACTCCCATAGCGCTCCGGATTCGCGATGAACTCTTCGTAGCTATAGGCGGCGAGACGTCGCAGAATCACCAGGTACTCTTCCAGGCGTTCGAGACGTCGCTGGAGCAGTTCGCGGTCAACCATTGAGCGCTCGGCGCCGGTACGCCTCGTGGCGTACTCGTAGCAGGGGTTCCAGGTCCCGGTACTGGCGCAGCGTCCGTGAGAAATAGTCACCGGTGGAGAAATCCGGGGCCGTGTAGAGAGGGTGATTCTGTCGCACGGCGTGGAATTGCAGAACCAGATCGGTGCCATCGAGGAAAACCAGATCGGCACGCTCGAACCCTGCCAGAGCGAGGGCTTTGAGCATTTCCAGGCGTTGTCCCTGCACCGCCTCGTGGGCGGGCACGACGGCGATATCGATGTCGCTGTCGTGGCGCGCCCGGCCCTCCGCTGTCGAACCGAACAGATAGACGGCCCTCACGCCGGCGAATTCGCTCAGCGTGCGGCCGATGCAGTCTCCCTGGTCCCTGGTGAACGGGGATGTTGTCGAAGCGTGTGGCATTGTGGGTAAGATCGGCCCGCAGCCGAGCTTTGGCGAGTTGTTTCGGGGAGCCGCCGTCGGCTGTGGCCGCTACCTTTGCTGGCGCCCAAACGCGGTTTCCACTTTGACTACACCGAGCTTGCCGTTCATGCAGATCCGTTATGTGCTCTACGTCCTCCTCTCCGCCCTCACCGGGGCCGGGGGTGTGATTCTCACCGAGATCCTGCTCCGGTTCTGGACGGTTCCCGCATTACACATCGCCATCCCCGCCAGTCTCATCGGTGGGTGCTTTCTGCTGCTGGGCGCCGCCCTGCAGCGTACGTGCGGCTGGATCGACTGGCCTGCCACCGACTGGCTGCGACTGTTGGCCGCCGCCGGGGCCACCTTCGCCCTGGGGTTTCTCCTGCTCTACGAGGCCATCGACCTCATCGGTGCGAGCAAGACGCTGCTGCTGTCGCGGCTGGAGGTGATCTTCATCGTCAGCCTGGCGGTGGTCTTTCTCGGAGAGACGTGGACCCGACGCCACTGGTTTGCCTGTGTCCTGGCGCTCTGTGGCACGGTGCTGGTCACCTTCGACCCGGACGCTCTCGACCTGCGGTTCGCCCTCGGAGAGATGATCGCCGTGCTGGCGGCCCTGGTCTTCGCTGTCGGAATCATTCTGCTGAAGTCGCTCGTCGACCACCGCGACGGCCAGCTGGTGACCGGTTATGGTCTTCTTCTGGGCGCCATCATGCTTCTCCCTTTCGCCCTGTACGAGGGATTGAGTCTCCAGATTCTGGCCGACCTCAGTGGCTGGGGGTTGCTGGCACTGCTCTTTCGCGGCTTGTTCCTCGGGATTTCGTGGGTCACCTACAACATCGCCATGAAACACCTCGGTGCCTCCCACTGCACGGTACTGTTCCTCAGCGTTGTCGTCTTTACCGTCGTGTTGCAGGTGTCTATCGACGGCGCCTTCCCCGAACTGGGTCTGCGAGTGCCAGCTAACCTGTTCGCGTCTCTGGTGGGGGGCGGCATCATCTGTGTCGCCGTGATCCTGCTGCAGCGGCAGGAGTGAGACCACCGCCCGGTACCGCATGGAGTCGCCCCTCTCCCCAGCAAGGAGCCCGGTTTGCAGCCGACAGAAGCCTCACCCAGCCTCTCCGTCCTCCCCTATCTCACCGAGCGGCCGACCGACAGGAACATCTATCAGTCGATTGGTGTCGAACCCATCATCAATTGCCGCGGAACCTTCACCATCCTCGGTGGCTCGGTGGAGCTGCCGGAGGTCCTGGCGGCAATGGAGGCCGCTTCGGGGTACTTCGCGCAATACGACGAGCTGGCGGCCGCCGTCGGTCAGCGGCTGGCCGACATCACCGGCGCCGAGTGGGGTCTCATCGCCGCCGGCTGTGCCGCCGGCATCAAGCATGTCACCATCGCTTGTGTAACCGGCGGCAATCCCGAGAAACTGATCCGTGTCCCCGACCTGACCGGGTTCGACAGGACGCAGGTCATCATCCCCGGGACCTCGCGTAACGCCTACGACCACGCGGTACGCAACGTCGGCGTCGATGTCGTCACGGTGGACACGCCGGAGGAACTCGAGCGCGCCATCGGTCCGCAGACGGCGATGATCTACCTGACGACGGGCGGTGCGTCGGAGCCAGACAGGCCACTGTCGCTGGAACGTATCGCAGCCATCGCCCATCCCCTGCAGATCCCCATCCTGGCCGACGCTGCCGCCGAGGATCTCACCATTCCCTCCATCCACCTGCAGCGAGGCGCCACGGTGGTCGCCTACAGCGGCGGCAAGGCACTGTGCGGCCCCCAGTGCGCCGGCCTCGTGCTCGGCCGCAAGGATCTTCTCATCTCGGCCTGGCAGGCCAGTTCGCCGCATCACGGACCGGGACGCGACAACAAGATCGGCAAGGAGGAGATCATGGGCATGCTCGCCGCGGTCGAGGCCTGGGTAACCCGTGATCACACCGCTGAGTGGGAGACCTGGCTGGCCCTGTTGGAGACGATTTCGCAACGGGTGACCGGGATTCCCGGCGTCTCGACGCGGGTGACCGAACCCACGGGGCTCAACAACCGGTCGCCGACGCTGACGGTATCCTGGGATCCGGACAGCCTGCACATCACCGGGGAGGAGGTGGCCGAGGACTTCGCCAGAAACGCGCCTCGGATCGCCATCGGCTGCGACGATGGCGCCGGCGAAGCGTGCCTTCGTATCACCCCGAGCCAGATGCAGCCCGGGGATGAGATCGTCGTCGCCGACCGCATCCACCACATCCTCGCCACGGATCGCAACCCCAGGGTGACAGACATGCAGCCGGCCGGCACCGACCTGAGCGGTTCGTGGGATCTGCGCATCGAATACTCCACCAGCACCAGCCAGCACCGGCTGCTCATCCAGCAGGAGGGCAACTGGATCACCGGCACGCATGAGAGCGACTTCACCAGCCAGCCGCTCCACGGAACGGTGGAGGGGGACCAGGTCAAGCTCGAGAGCGTCGCCCGCAAACCGGGCGACTCGGTCCCCTTTCTCTTCGGTGGCACCATCGGGGCCGGGAGCTTCTCTGGATCGATCCACCTGGGGGAGTACCTGACCGCGGAGTTCACCGCTGAGCGCACCAGACGCGACGACCGTCGTCGCCGGATCTCAATCCCTGGCGGTCCGCCGCTGGCGACATAGCAGTTGGCAGGACGCGGCACCATGACCGACACCTGGCTCCTGCTCGACGAGCACCACATCCTCTACCGCGCCGGCACCCGGCGTGTATTCAACCCCCCCACGCGTCATTCGAGCCGTGCCCTCGTGGGTCCCACCGAGCCCTGGGAGACAGCGCTGGCCTGGAACAGCATCTACCGGAACCCGCACACCGGTCAGTACCAGCTGTGGTACCAGTCCTACAACGACGACAGCCGCCTGGCGGACCGTCGCTATGGCTGCGTCGTCTGCTATGCCGAGTCCGACGATGGCATCCACTTCACCAAACCCGAGCTCGATCTGTTCTCCTATGGCGACCGGGAACGGACCAACATCGTTCTGCTCGGCAGCGGCGGGCATTCCTACCGGTACTGCTGTTCCGTCCTGGTAGACGAGGCGGCCCCCGATCCCGAGCGCCGCTATCGCATGGCCTATTTCGACTGGACCGAGACCGACTCGGGTCAACGACCCGGCCTGTGCGTAGCGTTCTCGGCCGATGGCATGAGGTGGACGAAACACGCGGGATCACCCCTGTCACCAATCGCCTACGGCAGCAGCGGTGACGAGGTGCCATTCACGACCGACACGGACCGCCCATGGGCCGTACCACTCTCGATGAGTGATGCCACGGATGTTTTCTACGACCCGGTACGAGATGCCTATGTCTGGTACGGCAAGATGTGGATCGACGGTCCCGATGGTCGTATGGCCTGGAAGCACGCGATGGGCCGCTGCGAGAGCGCCGACTTTCTCAACTGGTCGACGCCGGAGTTGGTGCTGGGACCGGACGACGATGACCTGCCTCACGTCGAGTTCCACACTACCCCCGTGTTCTACCACGAAGGCGTCTACATCTGCCTCAACCAGATTCTCGATCGCGCCATGGGAGGAGGTGTCATCGATGTGGAGCTCATGGTGAGTCGCGACGGCTGCGCCTGGCAGCGCCCTTTCCGTGACGAGTTCTTCCTGCCTCGCGGCGACGAGGGCGCCTTCGATGGGGGTTCGATCTTCACCAACTCGACACCGGTGATTCTCGACGAGGAGATGCGCTTCTACTACGGTGGCTATTCCGGCGGGGCGACCTCGGCCGATGACGGGCGGCACGTGAGCGGCATCGGCCTGGCCATACTGCCACGGGATCGCTTTGCCGGGGTCGGGGCACTGCCCCGCACCGACCTGCCGACGCAGCGCCGGCCCTTGGAGGGTATCGGTCAGGTGACTCTGAAGAGCACCGAGGTGTCACCCTACCGTGGCATCGAGCTGAATGTCGATGCCACAGAGGGTTGCGTCCGGGTGGAGATACTGGATGCGTCCGGCAGAAGGGTGCCCGGGTTCACCCGGGAAGACTCGGTGGCATTGCGAGGGGATGCTCTGCGTCACACCGTGCGCTGGCAGGATCGACAGCTGGGCGATCTGGGGGCGGGTGAGTTCATGCTGCGCCTGCACCTGGAGCGGGCCACGGCTTACGCGCTGCGGTGGCTGCGTTAGGCCCTTACAGCAGCCGGATGCGTGGACAACACCCTGTGCAGATCGGCCAGACGGTAGGGTTTGGGCAGCACCGCGTCGAAGCCATGCTCGGTCTACTCTGCCATGACCGGGCTGTCGCGGTAGCCGCTGGAGACGATGAGAAACGCGTCGGGGTGTCGTTGGCGAAGCTGCTCCGCCGCCGCCTCGCCTCCCATGTCGCCAGGGATTGTCAGATCGAGGATGACCGCATCGAAAGGGGAGTCTGAGTCGACCGCCTCGTCGTAGGCGCGCAATGTTGCTGTACCGCCTGTGGTTGTACTCCAGGTGCAACCGATCCTTGTCAGCACCTGGGTCGTCACCTTCAACACCATCTCCTCATCATCCATCAGCAGCACATGCAACCCCAGAGGCCGCGAGGCGTCATAGGCATCCTGGCCTGACGGTGCCGGGGCCTCGTCGGTGGCTGGCACGTAGAATGTGATCCATGTACCCTGCCCCGGTGTTGACGCCACGTCGATACAACCACGGTGGCGCTTCAGGATGGAATAACTCGTCGCCAGACCCAGGCCACGGCCCTCCTCCTTCGTCGTGAAATACGGATCGAAGATGCTGTCGAGGTGGTGTGCCGGAATGCCGACGCCGGTGTCGGAGATTTCGACTCGCAAGTAGATGCCGGATTCGATGGGCAGTGCCTGCTCGCCACGGTAGTCGACGGCGGTGACTTCGATCCCGATCGTCCCGCCTTCGGGCATGGCCTGGACGGCGTTCAGCAGGATGTTCTGCACCGCCTGACTGAACTGGCCGCGGTCGATCTGTGCCTGTGGCAGACCATCGGCGACCCGGAGCTGGTACGTGACCCGGGCACCGTGGAGAGTGAACTCCGCGGTCTCGCGCAACAGTGCCTGCACCGACTCAGCGCGGGTGACTGGGGCTCCGCCGCGGGCGAAGGTAAGCAGTTGCTGTGTGATGTCCCGAGCCCGCAGGGAGGCGGCCTCGGCCGATTCCAGGGCCTGACTCTGGGACGAGCCATTCTCGCTGTAACTCGACGCCAGCGTGATGCCGCCGAGGATCGAGGTCAGCAGGTTGTTGAAGTCGTGGGCCAGGCCGCCCGCCAGGACGCCGAGGGATTCCATCTTCTCCGTCTGCAGCGCTGCCATATCGAAGGCGTGTCGCTCGGCGGCGATCCCAGCCAGATTGGTGGCGGCTCCCATCAACTCGATCTGGAACGGCGTGGGTTCGCAGGCGTGAGCATGGGAGATAGCGAAGGTGCCCAGAACCTTGTCAGCCTGCGAGAAGAAGGGCGCCGACCAGCAGGCGCCAATATCGAACTGGGCCGCCACGTCACGAAAGTCCTCCCACTGCGGATCCTCGGCCACGTCGGTGACGATGACGGGTCGACCGAGGAAGGCGGCACTGCCACAGGATCCGGCGCAACGGCCCACGCGCAGGCCGTCGAGGGCCTCCAGGTACTCGGGTGACAGGCTCGGTCCGGCGGCCGAACGCAGGCTGCGTCCGTGGTCGTTCATCAGCAGGATGGAGCAGAGGGCGCCCTCGCTGAGCTGCTCGATGTGCAGGCAGAGCTGGTCGAGAATCTCCTGCAGAGGCCAACCCCGGGCAATGATCTGCAGAATCCGGTTCTGCGTGTGCAGCAATGTGCCGGTGGCGGCGCCATCGTTGGGGGTCTGCCGTGGCATGGACACCACGATAGGTCCTGCAGATCTACCCGGCAATTGCCGGGTTGAGCCGTGCGGTGGCTGCTAGACCCTGGCAGCCGGATGGGCGGACAGCGTCCTGTGCAGATCGGCCAGGCGGTAGGGCTTGGGCAGCACCGCGTCGAAGCCGTGCGCCGCATAGTTGTCCAGAACCGGGCTGTCGAGGTAGCCGGTGGAACCGATGAGAAGCGGGACGGGTTGTCGTTGGCGAAGCTGTCGCGCTGTCTCCTCGCCTCCCATGTCATCGGGGACTACCAGATCGAGGATGACAGCGTCGAAGGGAGTACCTGATACGACGGCCTCGTCGTAGACACGCAGTGTCGCTGTTCCGCCTGTGGTGGTTCGCCAGGTACAGCCGATCCTTCTCAGCAACAGGCTCGTCACCTTCAACATCCCCTCCTCGTCATCCATCAACAGCACGTGCAACCCGAGACGCCTGGACGGATGGTCGCTGAGGGTTTGCCTGGACATGGCAATCACCATAGGCCCTGTGGAAGCTCTACGCAATCGTCGGGTTGAGGCTCCCTGACACAACCGGTACTTTCGACGTCATGTCCCGCAACCTGATCGCCCTGCAGAACAAGTTCCTCGGAGAGGGCCAGACCGTCTACGACGAACTGGCCCGGATCCACGACCGCCAGGGGCATGTGAGTGACGACGATATCCTGCAACTGGCAGAGGACCACAGCCTGCCGCCCTCGCTGGTTCGGGCCACGGCGAAGTTCTACGACGAGTTGTCGCAGGACGTACCCACGAAGCACACCCTCAAGGTCTGCACCGGCGAGGCCTGCCGTGCCGCCGGCGGCGACGCCATCATCGACCGCTGTGAAGGGGAACTCGGATTCCAGGTAGGTGAGGTCTCCTCCGCTGGTGCCCGTCTCGACCACGTAGCCTGCCTCGGGTACTGCGGCCGGGGACCCAACGCCATGATCGATGGTCTTCCCGTGAGCCTGTCCGTCGAGGGCGCCCTCGATGATGTCCTCAGTCATGTGCAGGATGGTGGTGACCATTCGTTCTGCGAACCGACCAACGCCATCCACCCGCCCGGTGACGGTTTCCCCTGCGTCGTGCTGCGCCACATCGGCCACGACGTGACCGGATTGGAGGCAGCTCGGGAGCGTGGGGTCTACGCCTGCCTGGACAAGGCGCGCGAAATGGAACCGCAGGCCGTGATCGATGAGATCAAGGACAGCCAGTTGCGCGGTCGAGGTGGCGCCGGCTTTCCCACCGGCATCAAGCTGCAGACGGTACGTGACAGTGTGGCCCCCGACGGATCCGAACGACGTTTCGTCGTCGTCAATTTCGACGAGGGAGATGCCGGGTCCTACATCGACAAGGAACTGGTCGAGAGGGATCCCCATACACAGATCGAAGGCATCCTCATCGCCGCTCACGCCACCGGCGCCGGACACGCCTATGTGTACGCCCGTCTCGAGTATCCTCGAGCCAGACAGGTGCTCGAAGCTGCCGTCGCCGAAGCTCGATCAGCTGGCTTGCTGGCATCCTGTGAGATCACCGTGGTTCGTGGCCAGGGCGCCTACATCTGCGGCGAGGAGACGAGCCTGCTGCGTTCGCTGGAGGGTCTGCCGGCTCTTGTTGGAACGCGGCCCCCTTTTCCCGCACAGCAGGGACTGTGGCGCTGCCCGACGGCGGTCAACAACGTCGAGACGATCCACACGCTGCCGTGGATCATCGGGCACGGGGGTGCCGCCTACGCCGCCCTCGGCAACGAGCGGTCGCGAGGCACGAAGGTGGTCAGTCTCAACACCCGGGTGCGCCGGCCGGGCATCTACGAGGTCGAACTGGGCACGACGCTGCGCCAGGTGATCTTCGACCTGGCCGGTGGCATGGCCGACGGCCAGACATTCAAAGCTGTACAGGTGGGTGGACCCCTCGGCGGTCTGTTGCCCGAAAGCCGGCTCGACACACCGTTGGAATTCGAAGCCATGGCCACCGTGGGGGCACTGCTCGGCCACGGCGGCATCGTCGTCTACTCCGAAGCCGACGATCTGGTCAGAATCGGCCGCGGCCTGTTCCATTTCTGTGCCGTCGAGAGCTGCGGCAAGTGCTTCCCCTGCCGCATCGGCTCGGTGCGCGGCACGGAGCTGTTCGACCAGATGATGGCCAGCGGCGTCACCGAATCGCGGTTGCATCTGCTGAAGGACCTGTGTGAGACGATGAAGTACAGCAGTCTGTGCGCCATGGGTGGCATGACGCCCGCGCCGATCGAATCCATCATCGAACACTTTCCCGAAGAACTGGACCGCTACCGTCACGGCGAGGCCGAATAGATGTCCGTCATTCGAGGCACACACGCCATGAAGGAAGACACCAGGACCGCCGTCGAGCTCGGTGAGGCCATTCTCCGCGAACGGCAGAAGGCCGTGGAACCAGCGCCCAAGCGCATCACGGTCAGCGTCGATGGACGTGCCGTCGAGATCACCGAGGCCAGCACCGTGCTCGATGCCATCAGGAAAGCCGGCAAGTCCGTGCCGACCCTGTGTCATTCGGATCGCATGAAGCCGTACGGTGCCTGCCGTACGTGTCTGGTCGAGGTGGAAGGGGGCCGACCGGTCGCGTCCTGCCATACGCCTGTAGCAGACGGCGCCGCCTACCGCACGAGTTCACCCCTCATCAGTCGGCTTCGACGCAACATCACCGAGCTCATCGTCACCGACCATCCGCTGGAGTGTCTCGACTGCACGGCCAACGGCCGCTGTGAGCTGCAGAGCCTGGCACAACAGGTAGGTCTGCGCACGCCGCGCTACGAGAACCCACGGACCCACAACCCGCCCGACGACGACACACACCCCTTCATCAAGACGGAGATGGACAAGTGCATCGGCTGCGCCCGCTGCGTGCGTGCCTGCGATGAGGTACAGGGATCCTTCATCCTGCAGATGTCGGGTCGTGGGTACGACGCGCAGGTGATCGCCGGCAACGACACCGGCTTTGAGGACGCCGACTGCGTCAGTTGCGGTCAGTGTGTCTTCGAATGTCCGGTCGCCGCCCTCGAGGAGCCGGGTACACGCGGCTTCGGCCTGCCGGACGAAACGACGACGACGACCTGTTCCTACTGCGCCGTTGGCTGCGCTCTCGACGTCCACACCAAGGACGGCCGTGTCGTCAGTATCACACCGTCGAAGGCGGGTTCGGCCAACCTGGGACATACCTGCGTGAAGGGTCGCTTCGCCCATCAGTTCGCCCACTCCGACGACCGCCTGACGACACCGCTGATCAAGGAGAACGGGGCCTTCCGCGAAGCCGGCTGGGACGAGGCGTTGGATCTGGTAGCCCGGCGTCTTGGTGACATCACTCGGGAACACGGCCCCGAAGCGGTCAGCGTCATCTCATCGTCGCGCTGCACCAATGAAGAGAACTATTTGATGCAGAAGCTGACCCGCGTGGCGCTGGGTACCAATTCGATCGACAACTGCTCACGGGTCTGTCACTCGCCATCGGCCTACGCCCTGGGCAACGCCCTGGGCACGGGTGCCGGCACCAACAGCTTCCAGGAGGTCTTTGCTGCCGACGTGCTGATGATCGTCGGCGCCAACCCGACCGAGGCGCACCCCGTGTTCGGCTCCCGCATCAAGCAGGCGGTACTGGGCGGGGCCAAACTCATCGTCATCGACCCGCGCAACACGGAGCTGGCCCGTCTCGCCGACGTCCACATCCCTCTGCGTCCTGGATCGAATGTCGCCGTCGTCAACGCCCTGCAGCATGAACTCATCGAGAATGGCCACGTCGACACCGATTTCGTCGAGCGCTGCGCCGAAGGCCTGGACGATGTCAAGACGACGGTAGCGGACTGCACACCCGAGTGGGCTGCTGACATCGCGGCCGTCGACGCCGACCTCATCCGACAGGCTGCGGCTCTGTATGCCTCGGGCTCGGCCTGCCAGATCCTGTGGGGCCTCGGTGTCACCGAGGCCGGCCATGGCTCCAACACCGTCTTCGGCCTCATCAACATGGCCGTGATGACAGGCAACATCGGTCGCCCCGGAACCGGGACCTGCCCGATCCGCGGCCAGAATAACGTGCAAGGGGCCAGCGACGTGGGTGCCCTGCCCAACGTCTTTTCCGACTACCGGCCGGTCACCGACCCGGAAGCCCGGGCCGAACACGCCTCGATCTGGGGGGCCGAGCTGCCCGCGGCTGTCGGTCTGCGGATCCCGGACATGTTCGATGCGGCCCACGCGGGAACGCTGAAAGGCATGTACATCCTGGCGGAGGACGTGGCCCAGTCGGATCCCGACACCACACACGTCGTCGGCGCCCTAGAGAAGCTCGACTTTCTGGTCGTTCAGGAGATCTTCATGAACCCCACCGCCCAGTTGGCCGACGTGGTCCTGCCGGGAACGACCTTCCTGGAAAAGGAGGGCACCTTCGTGAACTCCGACCGTCGGATACAGCGGGTTCGGCGCGCCATCGAGCCACTGCCGGGCGCCCGCGTCGACGGCGACATCATCCACGAAGTCGCCCGGCGGATCGGCGTCGATCTGGGTTTTGCCGATGCGGACGGTCATGTTCAGGCGTCAGAAGTGATGGAAGAGCTGGCGAGTCTGAGTCCGAAGTGGCGAGGCGTCAGCTACCAGCGCCTTGAGGCGCGGGGATTCCTGCAGTGGCCCTGCGTCGATGCCGACGACCCGGGCACCGAGATCGTGCACCGCCACGGCAACTTTCTGCGCGGCCGGGCGCAGCTGACCGCCACACCGTGGCAGGAGCCGGGCGAACTGCCCGACGAAGAGTATCCCTGGATGCTGACCACGGGCCGGCAGCTCTTCCACTACAACGTCGGCACCATGACCCGCCGCACCGACCTGACGAAGCTGCACAAGGGCCAGCAGGAGACCCTGCGCATCCATCCCGGAGATGCCCGACGGCTGGAAATCGCAAGCGGTGATCTGGTGGAGGTGGAAAGCCGACGCGGCAAGGTGTCCGTTCGCGCCGAGGTGACCCGCGCCAGCAACAAGGGCACGGTGTTCATGACCTTCCATTTCCCTGAGTCACGGACCAACCTGCTGATCGGCGATGCCGCCGATGAATTCACCGGCTGTCCGGAGTATAAAGTCTGTGCCGTGAAACTGACGAAGGTCACCGCAGCCTAGCAGGAACCACTCCCGGCGCTGCCCCTTCAGCGCAGAACCATCACCTCACCCGCGACCGCCTGTACCGGGTACGACTCGCGCACGGGTCCGGTGAACGTGATCTGCACCTGCTGTCCCGGCGCCAGATCCTTCAGCGACAGCGGAGCGAAGGTCTCGCCGTCGAAGGAGATCTGCGTGCTGGCGACGATCTCGACCCACGCCCGGTCGTAGACCGTGTCGTCTGTGCCCGGACCTTCGACCAGGATCCGCACCAGAATGCCCGCCGTGTTGCCCTCCTCGTAGCTCTCCGACTCGGTGATCGTACCGCGGATGTCGGCCAGGCGGAAGGGTTCGTCGGGTTCTGAACTGTCGGCCGGCTCGCTGGGTATCGGGTCGATGGAGGGTTCGCCCACGGGAGTCAGCACGCCGGGGTCTTCGCTCGAGCTCGAGACGCCGGCGGCGAAGCTGGCCAGTTCGCGCCCCTCGGCGGTCTGCGCCAGCCAGACGACGTCGGAAGGATCCGTCAGCCCCTCACGAGCAACGATCCGGACATCGATGGGGTAGGTGATCACCTGGGCGACGAGCTCGGTCGCACCCGGCGTCTCCAGGCTGACCTCGACGATCACCTGACCCTCAGCATCGAGCCGGAACGCCTCGATCTCTATGTCGTACCCGGCGGTCGGCATGGCGCCACGGAACACGGCCACGATCCAGTACTGCGACAGATCGACGGCGTACAGTTTGTCCGTCATCTCTTCTTCGGGCAGGATGGCGGCCAGTCGTTGCCGCTGTTCGTCGTTGCCGACCACGATGAGGGCCGGATTCTGCATACCCGGAGTGTCGCTGCTGCTGCTGCCACTCCCGCCGCTGCCGTCACCGATCCCCGGATCGATGACGACATCGGTGGCCGACGCACCTTGTCCGGCAAAAGGAGCACCAAAGATGACCTGCAAGGCCTCGATGATCTCGGTGTCGACACCGACGTAGAGGGCGATGAATGTGCTGCGGGCATAGAAACGGGGGGCCTCCATCCAGCGCACGGGCGTACCGTCCAGCATGCCCGCATCCGGAGAGATCTTCCGCGCATCCGCTATCAGTTCATCCACCGTGTCATAAGCATAGAGCCGTACATCCTGACCGTTGACCGTGATCAGATGTTCGTCGGGAAAGAAGAACGAGTTCTGCAGAGCCTGTCCCTGATACGTCGCCTCGAGCCCGGTCTCCACGAGAGTGGCCACCAGTCCTTCCACGGACGAAACCGGCATTTCCGGGTTGGGTTCCCCCGGTGCGATCGTCGAAGCCGGCGTTCCGTCGTCGGACCGTCCGGATTCGTCCAGCGGCGTGAGCTGGTCACTGCCGGAGGCGGTCTCGGTGGGCGACGTGGGCGACGAGCCCTGACCGCACCCGGCCAGCAGCAGTGCCGCCATGATCACCGCCAGCAACGGTCGGGTGTGTCTGAGTGAATGGAAGGTCATCGGGTGCCTCTCAGGTACGTGGTTGAATGTCTGCAGCACCTGTTGAACACCCGAAGCTGACTCAGGTGTCACCCGGACCCACCACGTACAGCCAGTACCATGACGCCGAGCAACACCGGTACGCCGTCGACGACGAGGGCGGTTTCGAGCCGTCTGCCCGGGGTCTGGAGAAGGCGGCAATAGGCTGCCGTTGCCAGCGCCGCGGCGATCGCTGGACCGCGCCACGGATCGCCGCTCGAGAGTGTGAGCAAGGCAACACCCAGGGCCAGCCACAGGCACAGGCTCCGCGTCCCCGACATCCCGAGACAGACCGGAATCGTCCGGATGCCGTCCCGGTCGTCGGCCACGCGGTCGCGCAGATCGAAAAAGCAGACGTTGCACAGCACCAGCACGAGCAGGATGGATCCGATCATCATCATCGTGGATGCGGGGGGCACCGGTCCGCCTTGGGACCAGGCCCACAGTACCGGAATGACAATGGCGGCCACGGTGAGAGATCCCGCGACGAAGAACGGCTTCACCGCCGGCAGCTCCCGGAGGCGCCGACCGCGGATCGGTACCCCGTACAGCAGGGCGGGGATGGCTCCCACCGTGACGGTGACGGTGATGACGACCGGCGCCAGCAACAACTGCCCGCTCAGCGACCCGGCCCCCAGAAGCACCGTCAGCCAGCGCCCTGGCTGGGAGCGCATGCGGCCGTCGAAGATGTCGTCCACGGCGTAGATCAGCATGGTCGCGCTGAAGACGGCTCCCATCGGCGCCAGACGTTGTGGCAGGCCGAGTGCCGATGCGGCGAACAGAGTCAAACCGGCAGCGGCAGCCGAGACCCAGATGTGGGTGTCGAGCAGGATCCATTCGAGACCGCGCCGGAAACCGGACCTCATATCCGGGAGGCTTCGGCGTCGAGCCCTTCGATCCATCCCGGACCCAGGCGGAACAGACGGAAGCGCCGGCGTTGGCGAATCGTGAAACCGCGGTCCCGCAGGCACGCCGGCAGATCGTGAACGCCGTGCACGGCGTTGGCACCGAGCCGGGCAAAAAGGTGCATGGGCAGATCGTGATAGGCCTGCTGGAGTCGGCCAGTGGGCTGTCCGCCGAAGTCGCCGGTGAGCAGGCGCCCCCCGGGCAACAGGTGGGCGGCCAGATGGTCGACAACCCCAGGCAGGCGGGCGGCGGAAAACACATTGAGGAAGAACTGGGCGATGACGACGTCATACCGCACCGTCGGCGCCCGTTGCAGCAGGTCGGCCTGAATCAGCTCTACACGGCGTCCTGCACCGGCACGACACAGACGCCGAGCCACCGCCGCCAGCATGGCCGGATCGTGGTCAATGGCGGTAACCTGCAGGCCCGCCTGCGCCGCTCGCACGACATCGGTACCGGGGCCGGGCCCGACGAACAGCACCCGGGCGCCGACGGGTACCCGATCCACCGCCCAACGCTGACAGGCGGGGATGGCACCACCGCTGTAGAGGCTGGCCAGGGATGCGTAGAGTGGTGCCATCGCAGATCGCATGCCGCACAAGATCGGGCCAGCAGCAGCTGTCTGCCAGAAACAGCCGCGCCGCCGCGTTGCGGAGGGTGTGCAACGCGGCGGCGGGCCATGGCGGTCGCAGGGATCGACCGCCGATCGACGAAAACCTCGTCTGCCGTTTGGATGCCTGACGACGGCGCGAGGTTCCCGTCGATTGTGGGGATGGTCCGGGCGGCTACCGGCGTCCCCTGACGGCTCGCGGTGTCTTTCGCAGCCCGTGAGAACGATGGTTCACATATCGACGCAACGGGGCCCGGCGATACCCGGGTGCGTACGACCACGAGGCGTATATGTGGGGGGTGATATGCCAGCCGATGGAGGCTCCCCAGTAGGACCGGTGATAGGGCACGCCATACCAGTACGGAGCTCCGTACCAGTACCGAGAGCCGTACCCGCCGTAGGCGAAACGTACCTCGGTTTCGACCACATCGGACTCCGGTGGTGTGTAGGCGTACCGCGCCTGGTAGGTGGCGGCGACATCGGCGTAGGGACCGGACGGGTCAGCCGCCTTCGGTGCCGGGCGTAGCTCATCCATCTGCCTAAGAACCGTCTCCGGATCCTTCGCCCAGTCTTCGGCCAGCAAGACGGTACCCCCGAGATCCCCGGTCAGCGCTTCCATGCCTCCCGGATGCGCCACCAGGAGACGCATCGCCTGACCGACCTCGGCCGGCTCGTGTTCGAGCAGGGCATCGAAGGCGGTTTCCGTGCTGCGATTCAGTCGGGCCACAGCGCGCAGCAACTCCGGCGAGTATTGCAGCAGACGCCTTGCCGGTGACTCGGCCGGTGGCGGATAACCTGTCAAAACCTGCTGCAGGTCCTCCTCGCCGTCGTCCAGGGAAACGAGTCTGTCCACCAGGCCCGGCATGGAGGTTACGGCGCGGATGTCATCACGTTCGGCGTTGGCCAAGGCTTCGAGCAGACCGTCGAAACGCTGCCGCGAGTGTTGCTGCAATCTGGTGATTGCCGTCAGCAGGGACGGGTGGCTGGCGGCGACAAGAGCCGCGTCACGAACGTCGTCCGGGAGTTCGGCTACCCGTTCATATACCTCGGCATGCAGTGGCGCACCGGCAGCGAGAGCCAGCAGCCCCAGGCGTGCGGTCAACATCCGGATCGGTCCCATCATCCATCCTCCTGTCAGTAGGGCGGATACCGTTCGAGGATCTTCTGCACCGTCAGATCGATCAACTCCTGTTCCTCTTGCGGATCCACCGCCCGTTGCAGGTCACTGATACCCCAGCCGCGCCAGATGAGCTGCTCGGTCAGCGGATCGACGAGATCGACGATGAGGGTCCCCTCACGGTACTTGCGCACGTCGATGGCGCGTGCGTACGGCGTGCGGATGTGTCCGTAGGCCCCGACCTGTACCTCCTGCTTCCGTTCGTAGTGCAACTGGTAGGCAACCAGCACGTCGGCAGACTCCGGCGTATACCGCAGGCCGGACCGGGCCAGACCTTCGGCCAGTGACTTGCGGATGCGCTTCTCGACGAAGGGGCCGCTCAGATTCCCGTGAGTACCGCTCTGTTCGGCCGTTCGCGGCAGCCAGGCGAAGGTCTGGTACCGTGAGAAATCGACATCCGGATCGAAATCGTGCTGCACCGTGATCGCGGTACAGCCAGAAAGCACCGGCACCAGCCAGGCGCAGATCAGCAGCAGCCGTCTCATAGGATCTCCTCCCGTGTGTTACCTGTTGGATGCACCGCAGACATGGGTGTTCCCGGGCTGGATTTCTCCTGAAGTGTGGAGCATTTTCGTGTTAAACCTCAACCCGCCTCCGCGCGTCAAATCCCAATGTTCCTGCAGACCGGTTCTCTCTGAGCCGACGACCTCGGGCTTCTATTTGGCCGCCACCCGGGCAGATGTGAACTTTTTTCTGGGAGTGACAGAATTGGTGCCCGTACCTGTCCGATTCGCAACGTTGGCTGGAGCCGGTGTTCTGTATCTGCTCGCCGTCGGCTGCAGCCATGCCCCTCAGGTCCACAGCCACAAGCCGGCGCGCTCGATCGTCGTCGATGGGGCCGACACTGAGTGGGGAGATCGGCGTTATCTGCTGGAGCAGATGTCGGTCACCATCGCCCTGGCCAACGACGATGAAGCGCTCTACCTGTGTGTGGCCACCAGCGATCGTATGACACAGACGATGGTGGTTCGGCGGGGGCTGGAATTGTGGCTCGACCCGAAGGCCGGCACCAGGCCCTACTTCGGCGTTCGCCTGCCGGGAGTCGACCGGGGCAACATGCCACGGGATGGCGAGGGTCCTCGGGGTGGCGGAGCACCGACTGGCGCCGGACGGAGACGCGGCACGGCGGCCGACCCCGCGGCGGGAATGTCGCCCGAAGGGCTGGCAGAGCTGCTGGATGAGCTGGCGACATCGAGACATGTACTCATCCTCGATGCAACGCAAGACGAAGGGAGCATGATTCTGCCGGGGAGTGAAGACCCGGTGCAGGCGCGGCTGGGGTTCGATCAGGGCCGACTCGTGTACGAGGCCCGCCTACCCCTGCTGTATCACGGGGTGCCACCCTTCGAACTGGGCCAGCACGTCGGCCTGGTTTTGCGTCTGCCGGCGCCGGACCGAGGCCCCCGTCAACAGGTCGAAAGGGCCGATTTCGACGATGGCCGCGGCGACGGGCTGGGCGGAAGAGGCGGCAGTGGTGGCCGGCGCGGCCGTGGCCCAGGATTTCAGAACCTTCCTGCCGAGCCGCTGGAGCAGTGGGTGCGCGTTCAGCTGCAGGGCCGTTGAGAGACGAAGGCTGCATGATTCGTTCCTTTTAACCGCCCACGCGCTTCACGATCCAACCTTTGCTCTGCAGCGTGGTGACGATACGATCCCGGTGATCTCCCTGGATCTCGATGACACCGGCGCGCACGGTCCCGCCGGCGCCACACTGCCCCTTCAGTTCTTTGCCCAAGGCCTCCAGCTCCGCACCTGATACGGGGGCTCCCGCAATGGTGGTGACCCCCTTTCCCTTGCGCCCCTTCGTCTCTCGGCCGACGCGTACAACGCCATCCTTCGGTGCCGACGGTTGCTGTGAGGACTGCTTGCTCCTCGCGGGAGAATCACTCCTCTTTCGGCCACCACCGTCCGACGTGTAGACGAGCTCGGAATTGCTGCGTGGTCTGCCTTTCATCGCCGCTGTCCGAAGTAGAGCTTTTCCGCCGTGCCACCAAGGATCCAGCGACGGTCCTCGGTCGTGAAGAAGTCGATCATCTCGGCCATGATGAGATACTCGTAGTAGTTGCCCCACAACAGGCGCCGTGGGCCGAAAGCGTCGTACGCCCGCCGCAGATAGGGCCACATGTCACCGAAGGGAGGCCGGCTCTCCTTCGACGGGTTGTGCAGCGAGGTGCGCATGTAGACGTTCGGCCATCGCGCCAGGTCCGTGATGAGATCGATCCCCTCGGCATCCGGCCGCGAGATATCGATCATGGCGAAGTGGTCGATGACGACGTTGACACCGGGATGGCGCTCGGCCATGGCACCCAGCTGTTCGAGGTGCTCGGGACCCAAGAACAGGTTGAACGTGGCGCCCAGATCGGCGGCCGCCTCCCATAACGGATCGCAGGCGGGATCGTCGAGCCAGCGTGTGGTGCGATCGTAGATCGGGCTGAGTCGCAGGCCCGCCAGGCCGCCGATGGTCACCAGCTGGCGCAGACGTTCGGCGTTGGCTTCGCCATCCTGGGCCGGGTGCAACCGGTGACCGACGAGCAGACCGATGGCGGCGAACCGATCGGGCCATTGCTGCACACAGTGGATGGGGTAGTCGTTGTTGCGACCGTAGTAGCAGACATGGCTGATGACGGTGCGGTCCACACCGTACTCCAGCATGCGGGCGATCAGTGTTTCCCCCGTCTGCTCGCAGTCGGGTGTACTGTTCGGGCAGGCCGAGACCTCCGGGTCGATGGCGAAGCGCGGATCGTGCAGTGTCCAGGCGTGCTCGGAGGCGTTGATGATGGGTGTGTCGTTCATGGCACGGGTGCCCCCCACGAGTACATGTGTGAACCGCTGCCGAAGTAGATGCGACCGTCGAGCAGATCGCCGCCCGGTTCGACAGGTACCGGTGATTCGGCCACGAGTTCGAGCCGAAACCGTGGTCTCCCCCCGGGGCCATCATCGTGAATCTGCACGATGCCGCGCTGGAACAGGGCGAACACCTCGCCGGCCGGCCCCGGCACGAAGATCCGCGGGCCCTGCTGGCCGTTGGTGCGGCCGAGGCGCGTCTCCACCTCCTCTTCCTGTACAACGCGACGCGTTTTCGCCTCAAAGACAAAAAAGCGGCGGCAGTCGGCGAAACCCAGAACCAGTTCGTCCGGGCCCTGCAGCAGGTCGTTGTAGGATTCGACTTGCTCCAGCACGGGCTGGCGCCACAGCACCTTCTGCGACGTCGGATCCAGGCAGTACATCTCGGCGCGGGTTGCTTTCTGCTCGCCGCCTGTGCCGGGTGCTACGGTGGCACCCACCAGCACGCTGCCGTCGTCCAGCTCCAACAGACTCATGGGGGCCTGTTCCGGAACCAGCTCACCATGTTCCAGCAGTTTTCCGGATGCCTTCTCCCGGTCCCAGATCAACAGGCCACCACCGGTGTACCCGTAACCTGGTGTGCCGCCCAGCAGCACGTAGCGCCCGTGTCCGGTGACGCGCAGACAGTGTGGCCGGTTGATGGCCGGCGCCGTCGCCACCCACCACCGTGGGTTCTGCGTCGCTTCCGCTGCCTTCGTCGTGTCCTGCCAGGGCCGCGCCGGGTCCCACTCCAGGAGAAAGCCACCCGTGTAACCGCCGACGAAGAAACGGTCCTCGTGCTGGCGAACCGTGTTCCACTGGCCGAAGCTGGCGCGGTTCGTCCACTCGTCGGCGCCCGGGTCGTAGCGAAAGAATCGCATGGGAAACGCCGTGCCGCCGCAGATCGTCCCGTCCGGCGCTGCCGCCAGACCCATCAGGTGGGCGCCTTCACTGTCGTAGTCGAAGCGCAGCTCACGACGTTGTCCATCGACAGACTCTACCACCAGCCTCTTGTCCACGGTGTCACATTCCAACAGACGTTCGCCATCGGGAAACTCACGATGGAACAGCGCCTGACTCTCGGTGATGATCTTCTTTGGCTGACCCTCGGTGTGCTGTCCCACCGGCTCGGCCTCTCCGTCGTACAGACGCAGCCAGTCGTCACTGTCTTCGGCACCGGCCAGGGGCAGCCCGTACACGACCCCATCTTCATCGCGATAGACGAAGGCACTACCCTGAACACGATCCTCTTCGGCCAGCAGCGGTCGCGCCTCACCCGAGTCGGGCTGCAGCGCCACGATCTGGCTTGCCGTGTTGCCCACGGCGAAGTACAGCCAACCCGTGTCATCGGTGGCGACGGAGCGTTGGTACTGTTTCCAGTTCTGTGCGTACACCGAGCCGTAGTCGCGGAACTCTCCGGAGGCCGAGTCATAACAGGCCACCGCCGAATCGGGATAAGTCACCGACCAGATGCGGCCCTCGTCGTCTTCCGTCATGCCCATGGCCATCTGCGGCGCCGTCTGGGCATGGAACGTGAAGGCCCTGGTCGCTGGATCGTACTCGCAGAAGTTGCTGTTGAAGTGGGTGTAGAACCGGTTGCCACTCGACAGGACCGAAGCGAAGGGGCAGTCGTGACCCGGATCGAAGGGCATGGGTACCTGGTGACTCTGTCCCGTGTGCGCATCGATCTCGAGCAGGGCATAACCGCCACGGTGATCGAACAGCCACAGAAGCACGATATTGCGTCCGGCGCCGTCGTCAGTGGCCACTGTACCCCGATGATTGCTCACCGGGGTTGCCACCCCGTGATGCATGAAACCGTTGCCCAGATCGTCTCGCGCCATGGTCAGGCCTTCTCCCGCACGACGCCACCGTCATGCACCCGGTCCCAGAGTTGTTGCCACTCGTTCGAGCCGTCATCCGCCCAGGTTGGCGCCACGGCCATTCCCTCCGACCACCCCGGGCCTGAGGCGGCATTGTAGGCGTGTGGTCCCATGGCACCCATGTGCACCCGCGTGCCATCGGGAAATGCGAGGGTGTTGATGATGCGGGGCCGGAGCCTGGCGTGCAGCTGCCCCGGTGGCAGGGCCTCGATGGTGGACGGCGGCACGCGGTAGCGATCGACGGCCGCCTCGTCGATCTCCACGCCGAGACCGGGTCCGTCGGGTACGGCCTGATAGCCGCCGATGACCTCGATGGGCGACTGCAGCAGTTGTTCGCTGTAGAGGTTGACGCAGCTGATGGTGGGCCACGTGGCATGACTGAGGACGGCGCCCAGGTGAGCCGCCCATGTCGTCGTCAGACCGTTGCCGACCAGCTGCAGCCAGAACGGCAGTTGCGCTTCCGCCGCCAGCGTACCTTGCCGGACCACGCGTGCGGCGCCGCCGTTGACGACGAAACCGTCGCAGACTTCCTCGCGCACGACGGTGACGAAGGGAGGCGTGCCGAAGTGCATGGCCAGCGGCCGTGGCACGGCCCGGCGGATCTGTCGATTGCCGAGGATGTCGTTCTGCGGGATCGGCGTTTCGAACATGGCAACCCGCTCGTAACCGGCCAACCGTGTGAGCACGGGAACCGCCGTGGCCGCGTTCTGCAGCGAGGCGTTGGGATCGAGATCCAGCTTGAAGTGCGGCGGCGTCACCGCACTCACCGCTTCGACCTGGGCATAGATATCCCACCAGGGCCGCGGCTTGTTCTTCAGGCTCGTGTACCCGGCAGCCACCGCGTCGACCGCCTCGGCCGCCCAGTCCTCGGGGGCGGCGTGGCTGCACCACCACGAAATCGGCGTGGCCTCTCGTACCCGGGTCCCCAACAGTTGGTGCACGGCCACGCCCGTGATCTTGCCCACCAGGTCGAACAGCGCCATCTGCAGACCGGCGCCGATCGAATCATCCCACATGGCCTCAGCCGGGCTCGAGTGCAGCACGCGCTCGACGCTATCGTCGGTCACCCGCTGGTGCGTGTAGTGGATGACCGTCTCCCCCCAGCCCACATCTCCCGTGTCCGCCGTCACCTTGCACAGCTCGAGGATGGACCAGTTGTACACCGTACGTTGGGTGATACGCTGCTGCCGTTCGGTGAAGGGCACGTCGACGAGAATCCGTTCGACGTCGGTGATCTTCATCCGCCGATACCCACACTTCGCAGATGTGCCACGCAACGTGCCACCTTGTCGGCCAGATCGTCGGGGTCTTCTCGGTTGAAGGCCGGGCCCTCCAACTCCATGCAGTAGGCGTCGGCGTAGCCGGCCTGTTGCAGGACCTCGTGCACCCGGTCAAAGGGGACGATGCCCTCGCCGAAGACGGGAAAGTCGAAGTCGTGGAACTTGCCGTTGCCATCCTTCAGGTGGACACCGCGGACGTGATCGACACAGGCGGTGACCTGCTCCACCGTGTCGATGCCGTGATTGTAGTAGTAGACGTTGGCCGTATCGTAGTTGACCCCGACCCAGGGGTGGTCGATGGCCGCCATCGTCTCCTGCATACGATCCGCGTTTGTGCACAGCTCCGGATGCGTCTCGAGTGCTACCGAAACTTTATGGGTTCCCGTGGCGTCCCCCAGTTGGCGCAGTCTGCCGGCGGCCTGGTCCAGCGACATGTCATCGCCACGGGTGCTGGTGAACAGGTAGCCGGCCCCCAGGTCAGCGGCAACGGCGGCCGCCTCACCAAAGCGGGCCGGCAGATCCTCATCGTCGAGAGGACAGGGAAGGCTCAACGAGGTCACGCGGAGTCCGTGGGGTGTCAGGGCGGCATCCGCAGCGGCGGCGTTGAGTCCGTCGCTCCAGTTCAGTTCGATTCCCTGTACACCGGCGGCGGCCACGCGCTCCCATGGCAGGCTGGGGCTGTCGAGGCTGCCGCCTCGGTACGAGATGAGATTGGTCATGTCTGAGCTCCAGGTGTGTGACGGGGTCGGTGGCTGACGACTTCGTGCCAGCGTGGCATTCGATCCTTGCGTTCGGGTACCGCGTAGTCGACCGGGCCCTGGTACATGTGCTCGCTCTTCGGCATGTCAAAGAGGATCTCTCCCTCCCAGCACAACCGTGAACCGCACATCAGCCCCACCTCGTGTTGCTTGCCTCGATCCACAACGAAGGCGAAATCGGCATCGGTCCGCAGGCCGTCGTAGTCGACGGATCCCGTGTGCCAGTCGAACATGGGACGGCCGCGCAGGTTCGTCAGACCGATCGTCGTGTCCAGCTTCATGCCCACCGTCGCCGTTCCCCCGCCCACGTCGAAGCGCAGACCCAGGGTACGGTACGAGCCCTCACCGTTCTGCAGGATTTCCACAGCGTTGAGCAGGTTCTCATCAAAGGTGTCGGTCGCGTATGGCGTCAGTACCGTAACGAATCCCAGCCGTTGACCGGCGAAGTAGTACCCGTACAGGAACTGAAAGAACGCATCTGACGGATTGAAACGCCGATCGATACGGCGCACCTGACTGTACTTGTCCCGGTTGCCGACGAATTGCACCAGCAGTTCGCGCCCATGCGGATTGGTCCAGTATTCGTTCCGGATCGGAATCCGGTGGGGCCATGAGCGAACCCAGTGCGAGCCTTCATCGGCAAGACCGCCCTGCGCCAGCAGACCGTCGGGGTGCCACATGTTAGTGAACGACTTCGGCCCCTCGCGGTCGATGTGCACCGCATCGACGATGATGTACATGCCCGTGTCCGGTACGAACAGCACGATGCGATCGCCGGTGTACCCCCGGTCTTCATCCACGAGCCGCGTGCGGGAATAGTCGAGGGCACCGAACGTGCCGAAGTGAATCTTCTCCGTGCGCACGGGCACGTACTGCGGGTTGCCCTGCAGGTACGGCATCATCTCGTGATCGTTCGGCCATCCCAGGCGGGCTACGAGCCGATTGTGGTAGAGATCGGCTCGCCAGCCGTCATGGGCGGTCCGGCGATATCCACCATCGGCCAGCAACACGGTTCCCCCGTCCAGCAGCAGTACCAGCGAGTTTTCGTCGGCATGGCCGTGATGGGGCATCTCCTCGAAGGCGAACAGCTGCTGGTTCTGATACTCTCGCTGATAGCGACCGTAGGGACCCGGGTCGCGGTAGTTGAGCAAAGCGAAACTGGCGTCGTCGCCACCCTCGTTGCGAAAGGCGATCTTCTTCGACACCAGATCGTCGACGATTTCCTCGGAGGACTCCAGCACATAGGGCACCGCCTCCGGCGGCGGCTCCAGGGCCATCCAGCGCAAGGCCGTGGCCAGACTGTAGAGCTCATCTCCGGTCTGCAGCCCGTCCGGGGAATACCCCACCACGTCGTTGCCGCTCAACCCCATGGCGCGGTGGGTCTCGAAGAGTCGCTGGGCGAAGTACTGGTAGTCCGGTCTGCCGTAGTGACCGGCGGCGCGAATCATGACGGCGGCGTACCAGGTCCACATGTGGGTCCAGTCGCCGTCCCCCCAGTCGGGCAACATGCCGTTGGGCATCAACAGCCGGCTGTACTGCTCGAAGTAGTATCTCGTCGTGATCTTCTGCAGGAACTCTTCGGTGCTGCCAAGGCCCTCGGAGGCCGTGATCAGGTAGAATAGCCAGAAGGGCCCGTAGATCGACGCATCTTCGATCGACCAGCGACCCCAGCTGTCCTCGATCAGAGCGTCGCCGTACCCCCGCCAGCGGGCGGCGTGATCATGATCGGGTACCGAGTCAGCCGCCGCGTAGAAGCCGGCGGCATCGACGGTGGCGCGATTGTGAGCCCCCCAGTCGGTGGATCCCAGGTGGCTGTCGGCGCTGGCAGCGATGATGGCCCTGGCGCGTGATTCGGTGTCGACGTCCAGTGAACCGACCGCCCTGAGATACTCGAAAGCCTCACAGAAGGGGGGCAGCTCGCGGAAGCTGGCCAGCAGAGGCAGCGCCTGGTCGTGTCTTGAGAAGCCACTGGCGACAAAGGTGGTCAGCGCTTCTCGCGTACGGGACAGAAGCTCGTCGTCCCCGGTGCGGGCATGCAGGATCGTGGCTGGTGACAGCACCCATGACAGACTGCGGACCCGCTGCTCGAGTTCGGGACCCGAGGCGATGGCGAGGGCTTCGAAGGCCCCGGTCACCGCGCGGAGCACATCCTGCTGCAGTTGTTGTTCCATCTCCGGTAAGAAGGACCGACCGGACGGTCGCCACAAGGCGCGGGAAGCTCAGTCCGGGGTCAGCGCCCCGTCGCCGAAGACCACCGGGTACGTGGCGCCGTTGCTGGCCACCGTCGCGGCATCCATATAGCAGACGCTGAAGGCACGGCGGGACTGCTGTGTCCTGTTCACGTCAGACGTATGCAGCACATGGTTGTGCAGCAGAACGACTTCCCCCGCTCCCATCTCCAGGTATTCGGTGTCCGATCGCGCCGCCATCTCGGCGGCCATCTCCTCGGTGAGGAACCCCGAGCCATGTTCCGGATTGACCAGCTCGCGATGCGATCCTGGCACGATCTGCACGCAGCCATTGTCCTGCGTGGCCGGATCCAGGGCCGTCCAGATCGTGATCAGCGGATCCCGGTCCAGGTTCGTCCAGCGGTCCTGATGCCAGATCAGGTACGAACCCAGCCCGGATGGTTTGTTCATGAACATCGCCCGGAAACAGGCGATCTCCAGATCTCCGTACATCCGCTGACAGATGTTGCGATACAGGGGTTTCTGCAGATAGGTGAGAAACAGCGGGTCGAGTTCGAGATTCTGAATCTTGCGATAGGCGAGGGTTGCTTCCTTGTGGCCGTGGGACTGCGGCCCGGGCTTGGATTCCGGGCCATCGGCCCGGTCCAGCTGCATCATGACACGGTCGTAGTCGATGTCGGCCGTTCCCAGCATGATGTCGTCGATCCGCTGCTGTAGCCGAGCGATCTGTTGCATGTCGGCCCGGCCCAGATGCGCGTAGCCGTGCTCCTCGAAGTGCTGCCACTGCTCGTCGGTGATCTGTTCGCTCAGCATGGGTCGGCCTCCTGTTCCGGTAATGTAGCCGATCTACCCGGGTCGAGGAGGCACTTTTCGGTATCATTCATCCATACGCAGCTCAACGTCAGGAGGCGACAGGTGGAAGAGGCCAGAGGCCCCGCATTTCCGGGGCTACTCGAGGAGATGACGGTCGAAGACGTGCGCGCCTTCGCGCCGGAGGTGGTCGTGTTGCCCCTCGGCTCGACCGAGCCTCACGGCCCGCACCTGCCCATGGGTACCGACGTCTGGCAGGTGACCCGTCTGGGCCGACTCGCCGTGGCGGCAGCCAATCGTCGGCACGCCCGCGTGTTGCTGTATCCGACCCTGCCGATTACGAACAACGTCAACTTCCGCCGGTTCCCTTTCGCCTTACGCGTCGGGGTGCGCACCCTCATGTCGATGATCGTCGACATCGTCACCCAGTGCCGCGATGATGGCGTACGCAAGGTTGTGCTGCTCAATGGTTACGGTGGCAATCCCGACACGATCGCGGCCACCTTGCGTGAGATCGCCGGACTGAACGACATGCCTTTTGTCTGCAGTACCGGCGGGATCCCACCCCAGGGCTGGCAGTCGCCCATCGAGCACGCCAGCGACCATGGCGGTGAGAGCGAGACCTCGCGTATGATGTGGATTCGTCCGGATCTCGTGCGCCAGGACGAACTGGCCGACAACCCTTTCGGCCAGCTGGCAGTACCGCTGCTGGCAGGAGCGAACTTCGTCCGCCCCTGGCATGTGTACGTACCGGCCAGCGCCGGTGGTGAGACGCGAGCCTCATCAGCCGACAAGGGACAAGCCGTCACGGAGGCTCTTGCCGCTGGCCTGTCCGACCTGCTCGTACAGTTGTCATCAACCCCCTGGAGCGAGAGCTTCCCCTACCGAGAGTAGCACCGCGAGATTCGCGTCGACACCCGTGCCCCTTCCGGAGAATTCAATGCCTGGCCGTGCCCCCAATCTGGTCTACATCCTCGCCGACGACATGGGCTACGGCGATCTGTCCTGCCTGAATCCCGAGTCGAAGATCCAAACCGAACATCTCGACCGCCTCGCCGCCGGCGGCCTGTGTTGCACCGATGCCCACGCCACGTCGGCGGTGTGTACGCCGTCGCGCTATTCCATCCTCACGGGACGCTACAACTGGCGCTCGACGCTCAAGGCGGGGGTCAACTGGGGTTACTCACCGCGGTTGATCGAGCCGGGCCGGACGACGGTGGCGTCCTTTCTCAAGCAGCGTGGGTACTCCACGATGTGTGTCGGCAAGTGGCACCTGGGCTGGACCTGGCCGCGCCGCGCCGAGGCGGCGGCGGACGAACAGGGCGACGACATCGACACCTTTGATGTCGACTACACGCAGCCCATCACTGACGGCCCCACCACCGTGGGCTTCGATCGCTTCTTCGGCATCTCGGCTTCGCTGGACATGCCACCATATGTCTACGTCGAAGACGACCGCGTCACCGCCGTTCCCAATCGCAACATCGAAGCCACCGAGGGCATGCAGTTCTGGCGCGGCGGACCCATCGCGCCTGATTTCGCCCACGGCGAGGTCCTGCCCACCCTCGTCGAGAAGGCTGTTGGCTTCATCGATGAGAAGGCGTCTGGCGACTCTCCTTTCTTTCTCTATCTCCCCCTGCCAGCGCCACACACGCCCATCCTGCCGACGGCTCCCTTCCAGGGCAGATCCGGCACCAACGCCTACGGGGACTTCTGCCTGCAGGTGGACGATGTTGTCGGTCAGGTGATGGCCGCCCTCGAACGGAACGGCATCACCGATGACACGATCCTGGTGTTCACCGCCGATAACGGCTGTTCGCCCATGGCCGACTTCGACGAGCTGGCCGGCTTCGGCCACAGACCCAGTCATGTGTTCCGTGGTCACAAGGCTGACATCTACGAGGGGGGGCACCGAATCCCGCTCATCGTGAGCTGGCCGGAAGAGATCACCGCCGGCGCCGAGCACTGTGAGACGGTCTGTCTCGTCGACCTGCTGGCGACCATGACCGACATCCACGACACACCGCTGCCGGACGGGGCCGGCGAGGACAGCGTCAGCAATCTTCCGATCTGGCGTGGTGGCGCCATCGACGGCAGCCTGCGTCAGGCCACCGTCCACCATTCGGTGGACGGCTCCTTCTCGATCCGCGCCGGACGATGGAAACTGGAGATGTGCCCCGGTTCGGGGGGGTGGAGTTTCCCGCGGCCGGGAAAGGAGTCAGAGGGCCTGCCGCCGATCCAGCTGTACGATCTGGAGGCAGATATCGGTGAACGGCGCAATGTGCAGCACGACCACGCCGACGTCGTCGAGCAGCTCACCGACCTGCTGACGCGGTACGTCCTGGAGGGTCGGAGCACTCCAGGGACGCCGCAGGCGAATTCGGGCGCTGAGTTGTGGGAGCAGCTGTGGTGGATGCAGGATGACGACGAGGACGACGACGCCAACTCTTGACCATGCCTCGCCTGCTGCCGCTGATTCTCAGTTCCTTGCTGATCGCCGCCCACTTCCTGCGGGTGGGCGCTCTCGGCCTGGCGGTCCTCTGCCTGATCGTCCCCCTGCTGCTGACCATTCGGCACGCCTGGCCGGTGTGGGTCGTTCGCGGATTCCTCCTGCTGGCCAGCCTCGAGTGGCTCAGGACACTGTCCGACAGTGTGGCGCAGCGTCAGTCCCAGGGCAAACCCTGGTTGCGCCTGGCACTGATCGTTGGCGGTATCGCCGCTTTCACCGTTGCCTCAGCCTGGTTCGTTCGCGGACGGACAGCGACTGCGGCATCATCAACCAATCCACACTTGAGTCAGGAACCGCCATGAAGATCACCGGCGTGCGTACGATCCCCTATCAACTCACCATGCAGCGCCCCATCGGGGATGCCAACAACCCAGTCGGTTCTGACCAGATGCCGGGCTGCGCCCTGTTTCTGGACACGGACGAAGGCCTCAGTGGCATCGGCTTCGGCGGCGGAACCCTCGTCCACGACATGGTACAGCAGCTGCTTGTTGGCCAGGATCCCCGGGGCGTGCTCGGTCACTGGAACCGGATGGTCGACTTCGTCTTCAAGCAGGGGAATCGCGGCGCCAACACGGCCGCCATCGCCGCCATCGATACGGCGCTCTGGGACCTGAAGGCGAGGATCAACGGCGAACCGCTGTGGCGCACTCTCGGCGCCGCTTCGAATCGCGTTCGCGCCTACGCCTCCGGCATCGACCTGTGCCTGAACGACGAGGAGATCGCCGCGTTCTACACGCGCATGGCGGCCAGGGGGGTCGCCGCCGGCAAGCTGAAGATCGGCCTCGACCTGGATGCCGACCTGCGGCGCATCGGTATCATGCGGGATGCCCTGGCCACCTCGGGGAAAACCCCCGAGCTCTGTATCGACGTCAACGAATACTGGTCGCCGAAGCAGGCGATCCGGTACATGCATGTCATCGAGCAGGAATACGACATCACCTGGATCGAAGAGCCGGCCCGGCGCTGGGACGTTGATGGCCTGCGCCAGGTGAGCGACAACGTGCGCGCTGCCGTCGCCTCAGGTGAAAACCTCGATAGCCTGGACGACTACGTACCGTTGCTGTCGGCCCGCGCCGTCGATGTGCTCAACGTGGGCGTGCGATCCGGGGGATTCACCGGGGCGATGAAGGTCGCCAACCTGGCCTATGCCTACGAAACGCCTGTGACCATGATGAACTGCGCCGCCAACTTCATGGCTCCTCTGGCGGCGACGCTGCCCCATCACATCATGATGGAGGTGCTCGACAACGGCCGCGACGCCGTGCTCACTCATTCACATCCCATCGAAGACGGATGGATCGTCCTCAATGACGAGCCCGGCCTCGGGTTCACCTTTGACGAACAGCAGCTGCAGGCCTGTGCCGTCGGCGGGGCGGCAGGTCGGTTCGGCTGGGGCCGGCGGCCCGGGGCCGGAATGTACCTGGTCGGACCGGACGCTTGAGCCGAGTCGTCTTTGCCACCGACCTGCACCTCACCGAGGGGCAGGAAGGGGTGAGAGCCTTTGTCGACGATCTGACCGAAATCGTCGCCCTCTCTCCGGATCTGCTGGTCCTGGGTGGCGACATCTGTCTTTGGGAGGCCGGCGCCGGCGATCTCCTGCAGGGCCTGCTGCGCGACCTGCCCATGCCCTGCCTCGGTCTCATGGGCAATCACGACACCGACCGCAGCCGGCCTCCTGACGAACTCGACCACGACTTCGTCACCCGCTTCGACGCCCGAAACGGCTGTATCGAGCTCGGCGACGCCCACGTGGTGGGCCTCAACACGTGCCGCATGCAGCCCGGCTTCGACGATTGGCGCAACGTCTGCGGCCGGGTTGATGCCGACGATCTGGCCTGGCTCGAGAGGACCCTAGCCGGTCTCGACAGATCGAGACCACTGCTTCTCTTCGTCCACATCCCCTTGGCCACCACCTACCCCGAGCGCCGCGGTGCCGATGCTGCCACCACCGATGTCTGGCGTGTAGCTGACGCTGAACCCGTCCTGCAGCAGCTGGCCGACTGGCCGGCCCCCGTCATCGTCGGTCAGGGACACCTGCACGAAAACGAGCACCTACATGTCGGCAGGGTCCATTTCGTCTCCGTCGGGTCTGTGTGCGGCAGGTGGTGGCAGCAGGGTCCCGAGACGCGGTGCACAGACGAGAGCCCGCGCGGCTGGCTGGTGGTGGACGTGGTCGGCGGCGAGATCGACCTCGAGTATCGAGCCGCCCGACGCCCCGCCCAGTGGCGGGGGGAGATCGTCGATGGTGAGAAGGGCCTGTTGCTGAACCTGTTTTTCGGGGATCCCACCGAGCTGGTGGAAGTGAGTATCGCTGAAGAGTGGGTCCCCTTGGCGCCCCCAGACCCAGTGCCGGTGTACGACCGCTTCGTCAGCACCCATCACTGGGCGTTGCCGGCAGGCTGGTCAGGTGACCGATTGTCGGTACGCTCACGAACGCGGGATCGACCCTGGGAATGTGAGGTGGTACGGCGGCGCGGCTAGGGTACCACGGTTTCCAGCTTCCTCACGACCTTGATCAGGTCGTATTGCCCACGTGAGTTCATCTGCCCTCTCCTGCCCCGATGACGGGGAGCCGCACGTGGGACGGATAGCCCCGGCTGTGATGGACCGTCTGCCCGGCGATCCGCACCGCATCACTTTGGCCGAACTCGGTTCCGGTGTTCGGGTTGCGGTCGAATCTGGGAAAGTTCGATGACGAGACCTCCAGCCGGATTCGATGCCCCTTGCGGAACACGTTGCCCGTGACCCCGACTTCGATCTTCCACTCGTAGACTGTTTCCGCCTCCAGGAGTTTCGCTGCTCGCCGGCTCTCCAGGTACCGGCCGCGACGAATGCCGTCACACAGATTCATGGCGTAGCCACTGGGGGACACATCCACCAGCTTGGCGGTGAAATCCGTATCCGGACCGTCTGTCGCCGCGTAGAGAATGACCTCGATGGGTCCGGTAACTTCCGTATCCTGCACCATCGGCGCACTGGTGTAGACGAGTACATCGCCGCGCATCTCCACGGCCCGCTGATCATGTGGTCCCCAGGGGACGATGTGAGGTGAGCAACAGTTGTTGCCGCCGGCGGTCTGCACGGGATGATTCGGGTCGTAGGTGAACCGGTCGGCGTTTTCGTCCCCGGGAGACTCCGTGCTCAAGGCGCCGTCGCCGAGTACCGAGTTGGCCTGGCCGCCCGAATGCAGAAACCACGTCTGCCATTCGGTATCCGGCAGCGGCCAGGCGTCGGCATCCCGCCAGCCGTTCCCCCCCATCAGGAACAGCCGCAGAGGCGCCTCCCGCTCGATACCGTTGTCGATGCCGCGCAACCAGCGCTCGAACCAGCGCAACTCTTCGGCCTCCAGATCGACGAGAGAGTCCTGGCCAAAGTCGATGTCGCCGGTTCGTGTCGACGTAGCCAGGGCGTGAGGCCAGGGACCGACGATGAGCTTGCTCTGCCGCGCCTCGTTCGAGCCGCCTTCGAGGCGCAGACCGTTGAAGTTGGTGAACGTCTGATTGGCATAGAGGTCGTACCAACCCCCCATGTTGAAGGCCGGCACCCTGATCTGTTGCCATCGGCGGGTATCGTCCATCGCCTCCCAGTAGTCGTCATAGGCCGGGTGGGCAATCCAGTCGCGCCAGAACGGGAGGTCCCGGCCCGCGGAGGCGTCGATGTCCTGCAACGGCAGATGACGGAAGGCTTTCGACCATTGGTGAAAGTCGATGTCCTGCCCGGTGCGCGCGTGGGTACGCATGCCCCACGTCATGGCCACATTCAGTTGCAGTGCGCCGCCCGGATAGAGCAGCCCCGAGTGGTAGTCGGTGCAGATGACACGTGGCGCCATACACTTGAGATACTGGCTGTTGAGGGGCGCGCTGCGCCACTGGGTCGTGCCCAGGTACGAGGCTCCGGCAGTCCCCACGGTACCGTCACTGAAATCCTGACCCCCGAGCCATTGCTGGGTGTCGAAGCCGTCGTCTGCTTCATTGAGGAACGGGTAGTAGCTCCCTGCTGAATCCCAGCGTCCGCGCACATCCTGGATCGCACATACATATCCGGCACTGGCGAGACGGGAGCCTTTTTCAATCAGCTGCTCGTTGTTGTTGCTGTACGGCGTTCGAATGAGAACGGTGGGAGACCGACCGGCGCCACGGGGCAGAAAAAGGTCCGTGGATAGCTCGACACCGTCACGTAGTGGCAGGCGCACGTCGACGCGGCGATCGACTCGGTAGGAAGAATTCATTGATTGGGTCCTTGAGTGGCTAGGCACCCACCGTCACCGGTTGGTGCTGGTTACCGCCTAGCAGTTGCGCCACCAGCTCCGATGGCGTTTCCAGTTCTGCCAGTTGTGCTCCCATGTTCTCCTGAGGCAGGAACCACGGCATGATGTACATCCCCAGCAGACAGGAACGCGGCGCATCGGAGTGATTGGCACGGGAGGTATGCCACCACGCTCCGTGGGCTAGAACGACCGATCCGCGCTGTCCCGTTACCACCTGACCATCATCACGCCACCTGTTCCGTGGCTCCTCCGGCGGATGCCCTTTCCTGTGCGACCCCGGCACGACAGCAGTGGCCCCGTTCTCCAGCGTGAAGTCGTCGAGCATCCACACGGTCTGCCCCGCCAGATGTCCGGCTGGCCACGGTGGCTGTTTTGACCAGTAGGGATAGTCGGCATGCCAGCCCATGCGATCGTGCCCCGGATACAGTGTATTGGCCGACCAGGACGAGCAGATGATATCCTCGCCCAGCAACCGCTGCCAGACCTCGATGACGAGGGGGTGACACAGCAGCTCGAGGAACATCGGATCCTTCGTCGCGAGGCTGCCGACTCTCTGCGTGCCTGCCTGACGAGCCTCGTCGGTGATCTCGGCGGCCAGCAGCTGGTGCAGGATGCCGCGAGCACGGTCCGCCTCGTCGGTGCCGATCACGTTCGGTACCACACAATAACCGAGGGTGTCGATCTGCTCCAGGATGTGACTGGTGTGTTGGGGCATTGGCGTCATCCTTTATGATACGACGGGCCCGGTGTCGGTATCCAGGCGGGGCGGCCCTGTTCCTCGTGGTGACGAAGAGTACCTTTCCCATGCACACCAATCCAGGGAGCCGTCATGCAGGACCTGCGCATCGCCGTCGCCCAGATGACCTGTATCGTCGGTGACAGCGGCACCAACCTCGACAGGATCGAGGGGTTTGTGCAGCAGGCTGAGGCCACCGGTGTCGATATCCTCTGCCTGCCTGAGTTATGTATCAGCGGCTACAACGCCGGTGACAACGACCACCCCGTGGCAGAGGGGATCGAGGGCGAGTCCGTCCAGCGGCTGGCCGACCTTGGCAGGTCGTCGGGCCTGGTTTTTCTCGCCGGGCTGCTCGAACGGGACATCGGCGGCATCGTCTACAACACACAGCTGGTGTTCGGTCCAAACGGCGTGCACGGCTACTACCGCAAAACTCACGTACCAACCGCCGAGAATGGCACCTGGCGCCAAGCCGACGAGCTGCCTGTCTTTGACCATGACACAGCACGTTTCGGCATCGAAATCTGCTACGACTCACACTTCCCTGAAGTCAGCACCGAGTTGGCAGAGCGGGGTGCAGAGATCCTTTTCTTTCCCCACGCTTCGGGGGGAGAAACCTACCAGGACAAGTTGGCGCGCTGGCTGCGATACATGCCGGCGCGTGCGTACGACAACGCGGTATACGTCGCCGTCTGCAATCAGGTGGGTGACAATGGCGCCGGACGCGTGTTCACCGGCGTATCCTTCATCCTCGATGCGCACGGACAGGTCGTGGCGCAGTCGCAGAATGGTGACTGCGAGGAGATGGTCGTCGCCGATCTGCGGGCTGCAGATCTGCTCGCGGCGCGACGTGTCCCCGAGATGTTCTTCCGACACTTCCGCCGGCCTGGACTCTATTCGCGATGGCGGATAGAGAGAGGCATTCCAACCCCCGGGGACCCATGAGCGCTAGACCGACCCAGATCACCGCTGTGCGCAGGCTGCATTTCTGTGCCGGCCATCGCGTCGTCGGCCACGAGGGCAAGTGCGCCAATCTGCACGGTCACAACTACGTCGCCTTCGTACATGTACGGTCCAGGGGGGGTGATCTCGATGACGTGGGACGCGTCATCGACTTCGGTGTCATCAAGCAGAAGGTGGGAGGCTGGATCGACGAGCACTGGGACCATGGCTTCATCTTCTGGAGCCAGGATCCCGATCTGGCGGCTCTCTACGACGATCAGCTGGCGGCGATGAAGTACTTCCGCGCCGAGTGGAATCCCACCGCCGAGAACATGGCCAGCCATCTGTTGGCGGTAGCCACCGAGCTGCTGGCCGGTGATCTGGTGGTGGAGAAAGTCGAAATGTGGGAGACGGAGAACTGTTACGCCGATGCTCAACCGCAAGACTGAGCCGCGCGTCCCGGCCCCCGCACGCGACGTCGACCCGGGTTCCCCGCTACAGAGACACCGGACCCGCGCTGCGGGGGCCTGACACGTCCCGAGCCAGAGGGGAGCCGGTTCGCTGGCTCCCCGGGGTGTCGGCCCCGGCCCAGGTACTGCATTTCAGCTACGCCAGTCGTTGCTCCAACGCCGTCAGTCGAGCCATGATCTCGCGCATGTCTTCTGACTCGTGGCGTCCATGGCGCTCTCCGGCCAGAGCCAGTCCCTTCTCGAAGGTCTCCGCCATCTTGGCCGCCCAGTCATCGGTATCGCTCTCCAGCGTCTCCTCTTCGGAGAAATCCAGACCGACCATGCCATGGGTCGTGGGCAGGTCGATGACCAGAGCCGGATTCCACCCCACCAGTTCCTGCCGTCCGTGACGGTAGCTGGACTCGCCGCGCTCCCACAGTTGCCGCAGCCTGGCTACCGGCGGTGACAACGTCTCCTTCTCCTGGCGTTCGGCGAAACTGACCTGGCCGGCTTGCCAGTGCGCGTAAAACTGACGTGTGGCCGCGTTGGGCCAGTTGAACAGCAGGAGCGAAACGCCCACGACCGTCGGGCGAACACAGCCCATATCGTGCAGGCAGTAGTGCAGCATCTCCGGCAGCCGGGAGAAATCACCCAGGTGGAGGAAGTGGTGGGACACTCGAGCCCGCACGATGGACAGGGGTCGACAGGTGTGTGTTTCTGGCGACCTCTGATTCATCATCAGGGCATGGGGTTCCAACTGCAGGTGCTGACAGGCCTGCACAACGAGCTTCCACGGCGGGTTCTGCATCTCACCCCGCTCAAGGCGCGATACCGTACTCTGGTCCACACCGAGAAGGCTGGCCAGCTCGCCCTGGTTCATGCCCAGCCGCCGTCGGGCGATGACGAGCCGCTCAGAACGAAAGTCGGGACCCTCCCACGCGGCGGTGTGTCCGTTGCCTCCGGGTTGAGCCAGACTCATGAATTCTGTACGGCGCGGGTTCGCTGCTGCCGGCGTGACGCATGAAAGGCCAGAAGTGGCGGCACGGCGGCGAGAACCAGCACGCCGGTCGCAGTCAGGCCTATTATGTATTGTGGAGACAACGGCGGTCCTCCGGACAGGAGTCGGGGAGAGGAAGACGCGCAACTGTTTTCGACATCATTCTCAGAAAATATAGGTGTGTCTGTCAAGACCCCGGTGTCTTTTTTGCAAGAATTGCATAATGACCTCTCTGATCGATGCCCACGTTCACGTCTGGTCCCCTGACCGGAATCGTTATCCTCTGGCACCCGGTTTCGAAGACGGAGACCTCTGGCTGCCATCCTGCACCCCACACGAGCACGAGGCCGTTGCCGGATCCGCGGTGCCCCTCAACCTGGTGCAGATGACCTGGTATGGACTGGATCACGGCTACATCCTCGACCTGATCGACTCGGATCCGGACCGGTTCACCGGCACCGGCATCGTTCCCGCCATCTGTGATGTGTCTCTGCCTCGCCCGGAACGCACCATGCGCGAACTGGCCAAAGGCGGAATCCGGTGTTTCCGGCTACGGGGCAGGGCCACGCAACCCCACCGGGAGCACCCTGGGGAGCACTGGCTCGCACACGAGTCCTACGAACGAATGTTCGCCTGTGCTGCAGAGCATCAGTTGACCCTCAGTTTTCTCTGTGCCCCGGCAGATCTGGCCGAGATCGGTCATATGTGCGCCCTGTTTCCCGAGACTCGGGTCCTGCTCGATCACTGCGGGGGTGTCCGCATTCGCAATCATACGATCGATACAGGAGAACTACGAGAATTAATGAGCCTTTCTGAGCTTCCTGAGGTCCGGGTTAAGTTCGGTCCCATCCATGGGCTCGGCGATGATGGCTCACCCTTCTCAGACACGCTGCAACTGCTGCGGGAGCTCACCGATGCCTATGGTGCAGAGCGAATTCTGTGGGAGAGTGACCTGGGTGGCCCCCTGCAGATGTCAGATCCGGAGCACGACTTTCGCGCCTGCGTCGATCTTGTGGAGCATCATGCTGATTTCCTTACCACGAAGCAGCGCCAGCAGATTCTCGGGGGCAACGCCCGACGGCTGCTGTGGAGCGGCTGAGACGCGATGGAACACGATCACTGCACGTGCTGTTGGCCCGGCAGGCGCTGAGGAGATCTGACCCGCCGACAGCGATCTGGGGAAGCCGGAGAACCTGTAGCTCCTCACGGCCCCCGCAGGTTCGTCATATATTCCCTGGTCATGAGCGGCCCCATCATTGACACCCACCATCATTTCTGGGAGCTGGACCGCTTCGACCTGCCCTGGCTCGGAGGGCTCGAGTCTCTCAACCGCAGTTTCACCCTCGACGACTACGCCATCGCCACCAAGGGTCTCGGGATCACTCGATCTGTGTATATGGAGGTCGACGTCGCCGCCGGCCAACGACGTGCCGAGGTCGAGTATATCAGCAGGCGATGCGCCGAGGCGGGCAACTCGATGGGTGGCGCTGTCGTCTCCGGCCGACCCGGCGAGGACGGGTTCGCCGACTGGGTTCGGTTCCTGCAGACACAGCCGGCCGTCAGAGGCGTGCGCCAGGTCCTTCACGTCGCTGAGGCCGCGCCTGGCACATGCCTTCTGTCCAGCTTCATCCACGGCGTGCGACTGCTCGGTGAGGCCGGCCTTCGTTTCGATATCTGCCTGCGTCCCGGTGAACTGGGGGACGCCGAGAAGCTGGCTGCCGCCTGTCCCGACACACTCCTCATTCTCGATCACTGCGGCATCCCTGACCCTGGCATCGTCGCCGGTGTCGCCGAGCCCGATGGCGGCCCCATGTCGCACTCGGCCGATGGCTGGCGGCGCAGCATCGATGTTCTCGGCGAGCGCTCCAATGTCGTCTGCAAGATCTCCGGCATCGTTGCCCGTGCCCCTTCCACCGACAACCTGCCCGACCTGCTGGCCCCCACCGTCAACCACTGCCTCGACGCCTTCGGTCCCGACCGGGTCGTTTTCGGCGGTGACTGGCCGGTGTGCACGCTCGTGGCCACCTATGCTGAATGGGTGCATGCATTGGGCGCCATCATCAGCTGCCGGCCGGCAGACGAACAGGCCCGGCTGCTCCACGACAACGCGGCACGCCTCTATGCCCTGAATTGATTGGCCCGTCACGCCCCCGCGGTGAGCCGCGGCATCATTCCTCTGCCGTCTGTGTGATCACAGTGTACCGTGCCAGCGTGCTCCGGTCGATCTCCAGCCCCAGGCCGGGAGCATTCGGCACCTGTACATACCCGTCCTGCGCGACGAAAGGTTCACGGGCCAGCTCCGTACGCAGCCCGTTTTCTGTCATGTCAAATTCGAACAGACACGGCTCGGGATAGAGGCCCGGTCCGTCCGGGAGCACGGCCTGCCAGTGCAGCGTCGCTGCCAGACGGATCGAGCTGCCCCACATATGCGGCAGCGTGCGGACACCGTGGGCTTCCGCCAGGGCCGCCACCTTTCGACACTCCGTAAACCCTCCTGCTATCGAAATATCCGGCTGCACGATATCAAGAGCCCGTTTTGACAACAGATCTCGGAACGCAAGCAGTCCCTCCAGTCCCTCGCCACCGGCCAGTTGCATCGGCGCCGCGCGTCTGATTTCAACGTAGGCCTCGACCTCGGTCGGCGGGACCGGTTCCTCGTACCAATAGACGTCGTGCTCCGCCACAGCACGCGCCGAGGCGATCGCTGTAGCCGCATCATAAGCGCAGTTGGCGTCCACCGCCAGTACTATGTCGGGACCTACAGCGGCGCGAACGGCGGCGACTCTTGCCGCGTCAGTCCGTGCTCCGAAGCCAATTTTCATCTTCACGGCAGGGAAGCCGGCCGCGGCGTAGGACGCCGCCTCCTTGGCGAGGCCCTCGGTGGGATCATCCGCACTGTAGAGAAACAGACCGCTGGCATAGACCGGGATCTTCTCCCGCATCCTGCCACCGAGCAGCTGATGGACGGGTCGATGTGCAGCTTTGCCCATGATGTCATACAAGGCGATGTCGACACCGCTCCATGCTGCCTGGGAGCATCCAGGCGTAGCGTTGCGCCCGATGGCCTCCGCTTCGAAGGGATCTCTGCCGATCACGTGTTGCCGCATTAGGGCCGTATCAGGCAGGTCACTGCCCTCACCCCAGCCGACGATTCCCGCGTCTGTCTCCACTTCCACCACGCAGACCGCACGGTCCCGATTCCAGGTGCAGGAGTTGGCGAAGGGTCGCTGCAGCGGATAGCGCAGCTGATGGGTATGGACTCTGGTGATCTTCATGGCACAGAAGTATAGGCCGCAAAAGGCCGGCGTGGGACTTGCCAGAGTCCGATAAAACGATTCCGTTGTTGTCCGCGTCCAAGTTGTAGACGGTCCCTATCCATTCTGCCGCCTTTCTGGAGTGCGAGCCTATGTTTGGCGCCCTCGTCGGCCGTGAGCTCCTGTCGCATCTGCTGACCTATCGATTCAGCCTCAGCGCGGTGTTGCTGTTCACCCTCGTTGTCGGCTCGTCACTGGTTCTCGGCTTCAACTATGATCGCCAGTTGACGGCCTTCGGTGAATCGAAGAACGCCCGTGAACAGAAGCTGTCGGAGTCGACTGACTTCCGCAGCCTGCAATGGCAGGGCATGCAGCAGGAGAAGCCGCCAAACGCGCTTTCGGTTTTCGCCGTCGGACTCGAACGAGAGCTGTCCCGATCGGTCACGATCTCCAGCCGTCAGCCGAAGCTGGGCAGGTCCAAGTACTCCAGCCCCCTCTACACGTTGTTCCCGCCCCCCGATCTGCTCTACATCGTCAACATCGTCGGCTCCCTTCTGGCTGTGCTGTTCGCCTTCAACGCGATCTCCGGCGACCACGAAGACGGTACGCTGCGACTGGTCATGTCCAACGCGGTACCCCGCCACGTGGTGTTGCTGTCCAAGTGGGTGGGCGGGTACCTGGCGCTGCTTGTGCCGTTCCTCGGATCGGTCCTGGCGGCACTGCTGTTGACGACGACCTTCACTTCCTTCGGACTCACCGGGGACCAGTGGACTGCCTTTGCCGCCATGCTCAGTGTCGCCGCCCTCTATCTGTCGGTGTTTTTTACCCTGGCCCTCGCCATCTCCGTCTACACCCGGCGGTCGTCCACGTCACTGGTCGTCAATTTCCTCGTCTGGGTCCTGCTCGTGCTCGCCGTACCCAACGTGGCCCCCATCGTTGCCCGTGCGGCGGTGAAGATTCCCTCGCCGGGAGCCATTGCCGGCGAGCGCGACGCCATCCGCACCGGCGCCTGGTCCGCGATGCGGGGCCGGGACTGGCGCAACATGAGCCGCGAGGAACGGGATGCGTTGCGCGAAGAAGTCGAACAACAGATCGAAGAGAAGACGGAGCGGCTCATCGACGACTACTCCCGCCGCCTCGAGACCCAGGTGGCTGCCGGGGTCGCCCTGGCGCGAATCTCGCCTTCATCCAGCTACGTCTACGCTACGGCGTCGCTGGCTGGCGGCGGCCTCGAAGACTACGCCGGCCTGCGCCAGTACATCGACCGCTATCGGGTGCAGTACCTGGACGCCCTCGAGACCATCGAGCAGGACCGACAGCGACAGACGGAAGGCATCGAAGACCGGCAGGAAAGAGATGAGATCCGCGAGGCCCCCGTCGATCCCGATGACCTGCCGGCCTTTGCCCCGCAACGGCGGCCCATGGGAGACATCCTCGCTGCCAACGACATCGACCTGCTCGTACTCGTCGTTCTCAACGGCGTGTTCTTCCTCATAGCCTATGTGGGCTTTCTCAAGTTCGACCTGGTGGATTAGCGATGCTGAGAATACTGGTCATCAAGGAATGGCTCACCAGCCTGCTCGAGCTCCGCTTCGTCGTCTGCGCCACCCTGTGTGTCGTGCTCGGAATCGTCTCCGTCGTCGTGCTGCGAGCCGACCTCGAGGCGCGGCGGGCGGAATTCGGCCAGAACCAGGCCCTGTACAAGGATCAAGCCGAAGAGTACGGGTCTTTCCGCCGCCTCGAGCGCGAGGGTATACGCGTCGATCGGCCGCCGCAGTCCTTCCAGGTCCTGTTCTACGGCGTCGAGAAGACGCTGGACCGTACCGCCGTCATCAGCGACGATTTCCTGCCCGGCTTCCAGGGGGATCTGAACACCAATCCCACCGTGCTGTTGTTTCCGGTAGCCGACATGCTCTTCGTCGTCGCCGTGGTGTTGAGTCTGCTGGCGTTCTTCATCTCCTACGATACCGTCGCCGGAGAACGCGAGACCGGAACCCTGAAACTGCTCATGTCGTACTCGGTGCCACGTGATCTGATCATTGCCGCCAAGTGGCTTGGCGGCTACTTCAGCCTCGCCCTGCCGTTTCTGGTCTCCCTGCTGGTTGGCGCCCTGTTGATCTCCATGTCGGCCGACGTGCCTTTCACCGAGACCGACTGGCAGGCGTTTGTCCTGGCCGGTGTCGTTTCCTTGCTGCTGCTTGCCGTCATGTTCTCCATCGGCCTTCTCGTCTCCGTACGCTCCCGCTCATCGACGACAGCCATCCTCAGCCTGCTGGCCCTGTGGGTGCTGCTGGCGCTGATCGTGCCGAACCTGGGACCGTACGTGGCCGAACTGGTCTCCCCCGTGCCCGATGTCGGCCAGGTGGAGCGCAACATCGCCCTGCGCTCCAAGGAGATCGCCGACCAGTACAATATCAACTGGCGGGGAATCCGCGGGCGCATTCGGAACATGAGTGATCAGGAGCGATCCGCCTTCTTTGCCGAGTTGCGAGCCAAGCGTGACGCCATGCAGAAGGACATCAACAAGGTCACGGCCGAGGTCGTGCGTGACTTCGAGTCACGCCTGTCGCAACAGACCGATGTGGCCCGCGTGCTCACACGGGTGTCGCCGGTGGCCTCTTTCGTCTACGCCAACACCGACATCGGCGCCACAGGCGTGCTGCACGAGGAGCGTCTCGTCAACCACCTGCGGACCTACCAGCGGGAGTTCGTCCGTTACGTGTCGGAGCAGACACAAGGCCAGGGAGGTTTCGGCTGGGACGGGGGCGGCGGCGATGACTACACCGTCGATGATCTGCCCTCCTTCGACTACCACAATGACGATCTCGGTGTCCGCCTCGACGCCCGCATCGTCGATGTGCTGTTGCTGGTGCTGTTTGCCGTGACCTTCTTCATGGCCGCCTTCGTGAGTTTCCTCCGCAGCGATGTCCAGTAAGAAGGAAACGGCCGGTCTATTGCAGGAGCTTTTCGACCTCAGTAGTCAGCTTTTCCTCAAAGCCCTCGGCAAACACGACGAAGGCAGCCACGTTCTCGCTCTTGAGCAGTTGCACATCCTGCGGTGAGATCGTGTCGGCCATGACGATGGCGGCAACATCCACCCTCTCCTCCCGTCGCAAGGTGCGCAGGGCCTGCCCGCGTCCCGCGTCGGCCTGATCTATGTTGGCCACGATCAGATCCACCTTCGTCTCATTCAGGATCTGTCGGGCGCGCGCCCAGGTGGTGGCAATGCGCACCCGATACTGCTTGCCGAGCAGACTGAGTGAGATCGCCTGGGTGTGGTTGGAGTCATCCACCAGCAGAACGGAAGCCTTGGTCTTCGGCTTCTCATCCGGGACCACCGCCTCCACTCCCAGGGCATGGGCGATCGTCTCGTGCAGTTTGTCCCGGTTGAATGGCTTGACGATAAAGCCGGCCGGTTTTGTCGCCTGGGCCCGGGCCACGGTGGCCTGATCGGTGTGTGCTGTGAGGAAGACCACGGGCGTAGCGAAACGCTGACCGATGACCTCGGCGGCCTGCACGCCATCTTTTTCTCCCTGCAGCGAGATGTCCATCAGCACGAGATCCGGATGGGTCTCTGCCACCTTGCCCACCGCCTCAGCGGCAAACTGAGCGACCGCCACGACTTCAAACCCCAGACGTATGAGTGTCTGCTCCAGGTCGCGGGCGACGACGGCCTCATCTTCGACCACCAGGATCTTCTCACCAGCCATCGGCCTCACTCACCCTTCGAATCCATGGGATACTGCACCTGGAAGGACGTGCCGCCCTCTCGTCCCACCTCGATCGTGCTGTTCATCTGCCGGGCCAGGTCCCCTACGAGGCGGAGACCTAGAGTATCGGCCGTTCTCGGGTCAAAGTGCACCGGCAGCCCGACGCCGTCATCACAAACCCTCAGCCTGCCGACATCGTTGGGCAGTGGTCCGGACTCAACGCGTACAGTACCCCGCCGCCCGTCCGGAAAAGCATGCCTCAAAGCGTTCGATATCAACTCCTGAACGATCAGACCACAATGGATGGCGGTATCCACCGAAACGCTGTGGGATGCGACGGCCGCATCCAACTGGATCCTTTGAGGATCGACTCCGTGGGAGGAGAACACATCTTCGGCCAACGCCTGCAGATATTTCGCACAGTCCAGGCGGGCCAGATCCTCTGTTTCGTAGAGGCGTTCGTGAACCAATGCCATCGACTGGACCTGGGACTGCGTGTCTTCCAGGCTGCGCAGCGCCGTCGGGTCGTCGATGGTGCCTGTCCGCAGACTGAGAAGACTCGGGATCACTTGCAGGTTGTTCTTCACCCGGTGGTGGACCTCCTTCAGCAGCACGACTTTCTCCTCCAGAGCCTGCTCCAGCGCCTGGTTCCGCTGCGCCAGGGCCTGCAGATCATCCATCCGACGAAAGCCTTCCTCCAGGATGTCAGCCAATCCCTGAAGCAACTCCACCTGCTCGTCAGAAAAAGCGTCCGGCTCGGTGTGATTGAGAGCCAGCGTCCCGTGCGAGAAGGGTACATCGATAACACAGCGCACCGGTGTCTCGAAGAGTTCGGCCATCCAGCGCATTTCACCCAGCCGGTCCTGCTGCTGCAGGTCGCGGCGGTAGACGATGCGCTTCTCGCGCCAGAACTGCTCGATCACCGGATGCGGGCCCGCCACCGGAGACTCGACCCAGTCAGACCCACGCTCGAGCGAATGGGTGACGAATGATCCTGATTCCCGTATCAGATTGAGACCACATCCGGTGTAGGTCAAGCCGAGCGTGTCGAAGCAGTCCCTCAGCGTCACCAGTACCTGTACGATGTCCTCGGCGCGGTGCATCTGCCATACCTGCTCGCGTAGTTGCAGGCGGGCTGCCATGACCTTCAGCTCGTCCAGACGGCGAAAGCCGTCGGTCAGCAACTGAGCCATGTCCTGCAGCAGTTCGAGGTCGGCGTCGCTGAAGGCGTTGGGCTGACGACTGCTGGCCGCCAGCGTGCCCTGGGAGAACGGCACGTCGATGATACATCCCACGTGGGGAAAGATAGCTCCTTCGCCGTACGGATCATTGTGCGTCAGATCACGGCGGTAGACGACTTCGCCCTCCTGCCAGAACCCGAGCACGGTCTGCGAGCCTTTGCTGTGCAGCCGTCGCCACTGCCCCTGGGGATTCATCGAGTGCGAAACGACGCTTGGCGGTCTCGTCTGCGGTTCGACGAGGTTGACACCACAGTAGAGCAGCGGGATGCCGAGATCGACCATGCCGGAGCGGATCTCGCTGAGAAGATCACCCATGTCCTGCGGATCCTTCATCGCCCAGATCGCCTCCCGGACCCGTGCCACCACCTGTCGCCGACGGGGTCGGGTTTGTGTTTCCATCCCGCCCATCACTTCAGCTTGTGGGCGAAGCGCTGGCGAAACCTGGCCACCTTGGGACCGACTACCATCATGCAGTAAGGCTGCTGCGGGTTGCGTTGGAAATACTGTCGGTGTGTGTCCCCGGCCGGCCAGAACCGCTCGAAGGGCGTGATCTCGGTGACGATGGGATCGCCGAAAACGGCGCCAGCCGTCAACTCATCGACGAGGCTGCGGGCGATGGTGGACTGATCGGCGTCATGGGCAAAGATGGCGGATCGGTACTGGGGTCCCACATCCTCTCCTTGACGATCCTTCGTCGTTGCATCGTGGACCCCGAAGAACACTTCCAGAACTTCCCGGAAGGAGATCTGCTCTGTATCGAAGCTGACCTGGATGACTTCGGCATGCCCCGTCGTCCCGGTGCAGACTTCCTCATACTCCGGTGACTCGACATGACCACCGCTGTAGCCGGACTCGACAGTAATGACCCCTTCGAGCTTTTCAAAGACCGCTTCCAGGCACCAGAAACAGCCGCCACCCAGCGTTGCAGATTCCACTGAAATCCCTTCGGCCCCTGCTAGAGTTGCTCTGCTACGTCGATGTCGTGCACGAACAGTTCCTCACCTTTGGTGGCGGTGCGGCAGACCCACTCCCCCCGCGGATCGATGATGCCGGAGGGGGACGAACAGGGTATGTCCACTGGCTCACAGCTGTCCACGGTGACGATCCACAGATCGCCGGCCCTGGCACGAAGGCGCAGATTCGATTCGTGGTACTGCCAGGCAACCTGAGACCATTGGCTGCCGTCGCGCCCACCGTTGACAGCGTGAAAGATGATGCGTGCCCCGGCCGACGCCAACTGTTGTGTGAGATGAGGATCGTGAGTCGGCGTGCATCCCGGGTTGGCCCACAGGTCATTGCAGATCAGCCCGCCAGTGGTCACGCCGGCGAAGAGACGGGTCGAGAGTGGCCTCAGAGAGAAACGCTCGACCTCCCCTCGGGGCGGCTCGGTCAACGTGCCGCAGGTCAGAGTCTTGGCGTGGAAACCCAGAAACTCCCCCTCACGGTCATGGAAGCGAATCTGGTTGTAGCAGAGGTCGTCGTCTTCGACGAAACAGGTGCCCAGTGCCAGGCCCAGCCGGAGGTCCCGAGCTGCGGCGGTGACGGTGGACAGGGCGGCCATGACCGCTGCGTGGTCAAAATCTGACGTGTAGCCACTGAGGCTCCCTTCCGGGGTCAGCAGGATATCGGCCCCCGCGGCGCCGGCTCGTTCCACCGCCCCCAGCAGAGCTTGCTCATTGGCCACCACATCGGCTGTGACCCGCATCTGAAACCCAGCCACTCGCATGATCGCCTCTTTCAATGCGGCATGGATGCTTGTTGGTCGCCGGCGCTGGCTTCACAGGCGTTTCCGCCAGTCCGTTGCGTAAGTATCGATTTCCTAGTATCTTGTAACATTCCGCAGTCAGCGTCCCGGCGACATCAGGTCGCCAACGCTTGTGGTTGCTTCCGAAGATTTCCGCGCCTGTTCTCCGCCCCTTCTGCTCAGTTCTTCCTTCCCAGTCCGAGCGTGGTCCGAGAAATTGTCGCGGGGAGTCCACCCATGGTGGGTGCGCTTCCGAATCTCGGTTCATGTTTGTTTCTATCGTACCGCCCCGCCTCCCGCACGCAAGATTGCTAACGGGACAGGTCGGTACAGGACAGGATTGCACTTTGCAGACCGATCGTTCCATCCGTTTCGACGACCTCGACCTCCTGCAGCCCATTCTGCGGGCTGTACAGGATGAGGGGTATTCAGAGCCCAGCCCCGTGCAGGCTGCCGCCATTCCCATCGTACTTGAAGGCGGTGACCTGATCGCTACAGCCAAGACTGGTACCGGCAAGACCGCCGCGTTCGCCATACCCATGCTGCAGTTGCTGCATGAAAGCGGGGCTCCGGGTGATGCCCTGCGCGGTCTGATTCTCACCCCAACCCGTGAACTGGCGTTGCAGATTCACGAGAGCCTGCGCACCTATGGCCGGCACCTGAAGCTGACCCACGCCGTCGTCGTCGGCGGCGTCTCCGCCGGCCCGCAGATTCAGGCCATGCGTCGTCGTCCCGACATCCTGGTCGCCACGCCGGGTCGACTGCTCGACCTGATGGGCCAGGGCAAGATCCGCCTGCGCGACATCGAGATGGCCGTCCTCGACGAAGCCGATCGCATGCTCGACATGGGTTTCATCCGCGATGTTCGCCGTATCGTCGACTCCCTGCCAAATCAGCGTCAGACCCTGTTGTTCTCGGCGACCATGTCGAGGGAGATCACGGAGTTGGCCGGCGAAATGCTGCACAAGCCGGCCCGCGTTGAAGTGACACCGCCGGCAACGGTGGCCGACAACATTACGCAGAAGGTCCTGTTTGTCGATCAGGCAGACAAGCGCAACCTGCTGGCGCGCCTGCTGAAGGAAGACCAAAGCATTGCCAGCGCCCTCGTCTTCACCCGCACCAGACATCGGGCAAACCGAGTCGCCCGGCAGTTGTCCCAGGCTGGTATCAAGGCGGACGCGATCCATTCGGACAAGAGTCAGGGGGCACGGCAGAAGGCGTTGGAAGCCTTTGACCGCGGCCGTGTCCGCGTACTGGTGGCGACCGACATCGTGGCTCGCGGCATCGACGTGGAGGGTATCACCCACGTCATCAATTTCGAGATCCCCAACGAGGCCGAGAGTTACGTGCACCGCATCGGTCGCACGGCGCGCGCCGGAGCGGCCGGAATCGCCCTCTCCTTCTGCAATTCCGACGAGATCGCCTACCTCGCCGATATTGAGAAACTCACGGGCGTGCGCCTGGAGGAGGTCGACGACCACCCCCATCGCAGCAGCAGCATCGCCGCTCTGCGCGACAGTGGCAAGGCGCCGGCCAAGAAGAAGTCACAGTCCAGTTCGGGACAGGGGGGGACGTCTCGCGGTCCCCGCCGACCGTCCGGCAACGCGCAGGGTAATGGTGGTCGTCGCGGTGGCCCACAGCGCCACAAACGCACCGACGACAGTGGTGCCAACGGTGCCTCCAAGAGTCGCCGCAACGGCAGTCGTGACGAACGCCGTGGGGAGCCGAAGGCCACGCCGAAGGTTCACTTCGGCCGCCGCCCCCGGGCCGCCTAGAGCTTCGCCGCAACCGACTGAACCGCCGGCGACCAGTCTTTCCACATGTCGCCGGCGGGTGGTTCTTCCTGGGCCTGTTCCAGATCCTTCTTGCGGAAATCACAGAGCACGGCCTGACGGATGCGCCGAGTGTGATTGTGCGCCGCCATGTGACCCAGCCGGTGGTGCCAGAACACGATATCCCCGGCCCGACCCGAACAATCGACGGACGGCTCTTGGCTGAGACGCTCGCGATGCGGTTCATAGCCGGCGGTGGGTTCCATGCGATAGGCTGATTCGAAGTCGGGATAGAACGTGCGGTGACTGGCAGGCCAGACGCGGAATCCCCCGCCGCCAGGATCGACATCGTCGATGTAGCCCACCACGCCCAGGTGGAAAGGGTGAGCGTCGACATGACAGCGATCCAGGCCGGCCTCATGCTGGCCTTGAGGCAGCGTGCAGTAGATGCCTCTGATCCCTTCGGGCTCGGTCACCTGCCCCCGGCCCAGCAGTTGCTGCACCATGGACCAGACGGCGGGATTTTTCGGCAGCAGGTCCACCATCCAGAGCTCGCGTCCGAGAGCTCGGTACTGCCACCGGAACCCTTTGCGGTAGTTGCCGCGGTCCTCATCTTCATCCTCGGGCTCAAACGGGCCGATCCAACTGGCAGGATCGTCGCGCTTCAATGAATCGGGCGCCGCGTCCCACAATCGTGCCCGGGCACGGGCCAGCAGATCGGCTCTCAGGGCACGGCGCACGATGAGATAACCACGGCGCACGAAGTGGGCGACCTGGTCGTCACTCAGTGACGCTTCGATCACTCCTGTTCCTCGCCCTTGATCTGCAGGATGGCGCTACGCAGTTCGCGCATGTCGGGATCGATGAAGTGCACGTGCAGAATGCGCGAGGTGTCCGTCTGCTCGGTGCTGATCACACCGGAGCGGGTCTCGCCGAGCACGACATTCGGATCACCGGACCAGAACTGAACCTGGCCGCCACGATCCACGTCCATATCGACCTCGATCGCGGCGCCGCCCTCGCTGATGTCGAGCAGACGTCCGGACACCGAGTCCAGATTGGCGAACATACCCTCACCCTCGGCCTCTTCCTCGTCGTCCACGAGGGCCGCCATCTCCTGATTCGTCAGCCCCTGCTTCGACACCCATACGGCAATATTAGCGTCGACGCGCACCGACTCGCGTTCGTGCACGTCGCTGGTACGCAGCACCTGCAACCGCTCCATGATGCGTCCCAGCAACTTGATCTCCCGCTGACGGCGACCGATGCGACGTTCGAGGTCGCCGATCAGGAACTCTCGCCCCTGGCCGCTGTTGAGCAGATTCAGCGGTGACTTCGGCGCCAGCCGGCGCGCGACCCGCTCCACAGTGCGTGCCTCGCCCTGGCGGAAGCCGAGCTGTTGCGCCCGTTCCTTGAACGCCTGGGCCCGGCCTTCCTGTTTGTTCGACTGTTCCCGTCTTCGCGTCTGCTCTTTCCGCTGCTTGGTCAGATACCAGTAGGTCAGGTGGGCGACGCCCCCGAGTGCGGCCAACAACAGGATCCACTTCAACGGTCCGCCGAAGTCTATGGCACCACTTTCGAGCGACAGATAGCCCTTGGGGGCATTCACCGCGGCGGGCAGAGCGGCAATGATGGCGACTGTGTTCATGGCTACCTGCTTTCCTTATCTCAGCCCAGCGCCCGGTCCACCTCTTCGAGCAGGCGGAATTCAAAGTCCGAGCGCCTTTCGACGAAGCCGGACACCTGCTCCGTCTTGAGAAATGCTACTGTCTCCTGCTTCACCCCGCGGCCCATGACGATGATCGGTGTCTTCACGTGCATGTCACGCCGCATTTCACGCACGGCTACTCCTTCTCTTGCATCGGGCAAATCCAGATTCAGCAAGATCAGGTCAAAAGGAGTTTCCACCTGGCGGATCATGTCCTTGGCGTGTCCCACAGACGGCGACAGCTTCACCCGGTGATCGCGTCCCATCAGGTTCATCATCACCGTCTGCGTGTATTCCGAGTTGTCCACCAGCAACACGTTGGCATTTCGCTGACTGTCGCGGGCCACGATGCCTATGGCGCCGCGGCCGTACTGCAGAGCCTGCTGAATCGTCTCCTCGAGACGCTCGGGATTATACGGTTTGACGATGAAGGCGGCGGGGCGTGTGATCCTGGCCCGTTCCACCGTGTACTTGTCCGAGTGGGCTGTCAGATAGATCACGGGGGTGTCGAATCGTCGGCCTATGAGCTCGGCCGCCTTGATCCCGTCCTTCTCCCCTTTCAGCTGAATGTCCATCAGGATCACGTCGGGTTTGGTCCTTGCCGTCAGTGTCACCGCCTGCGTTCCCGAGGCGGCGATGCCGACTACGTCGTAGTCCATGGACTGCAGGGTGTGCTCGAGATCGCGCGCCACGAGCATCATGTCCTCGACGATGAGAACGCGCCCCTTGTTGAGGCCTGTCCCGCTCACGGGGTCGCCTTCGCGGTCGCAGCGGCCAGGGGAAAGCGAACCCTGAATGTCGTACCCGGGCCCTCCTCCTGCACCAGATGACCGTCGAGCTGGGTGGTCAGGTCAGCCACCAGTTGCATGCCCATCGAGCCGCAGAGTTGCCCGGCCGATGTGGTCTCCATACCGACACCATCGTCTCGGATCTCGAGAATGGCGGTGGTCTCACCGTCGTGATTCAGACGCACATCGACACGGCCGCGGCGTCCTTCGGGGAACCCGTACTTGAGGCTGTTCGATACGAGTTCGTTGACGATGAGGCCACTGTGAACGGCAGTGTCAACGTCCATCGGCATGGGCTCGGCCTCGACCTGCAGATCGATGACTTCACGATTGACGCCGTAGGTTGAGAACAGGTGATCGACAAGGTCGCGCAGGTAGTCGCCGCCATCGACGGAGGCCAGATCGTCGGATTCATAGAGTCGCTCGTGGATCAGGGCCATGAGTCGCTCGTGGATCAGGGCCATCGACTCGATTCTCGATCTACTCTCGCGGAATCCCGCCCTGGCCGACTCGTCGTCGGTGAAGAAGGACTGCAGGCTCAGCAGGCTCGAAACGACCTGCAGGTTGTTCTTCACACGATGATGAATCTCACGCAGCAGGACCATCTTCTCCTCGAGGGATGTGGCCAGCTGTTCTTCGGCCCGGCGGCGTTCGGCGACCTCGCGCACCAGTTCCGTATTGCGCTCCTCGAGCGCTCTCAGGTCGTCGAGGCGCCGGAAGCCATCGGACAGCCACGCCGCCACCGTCTTCAGCAGATCGATATCGCCGGGGGCGAAGGCTTCCGGTTCCTTGCTGGATACGGCAAGTGTGCCGTGAGAGAACGGCACATCGAGAACGCTACGCACGTTTCGCTGAAAACGCTCGTACTCGTCGTACGGGTCCTCAACCGTCAGATCTCGTCGATAGACGATGTCACCGGCGCTGCGGAACGACAGGATCGCCTCCGCTCCCCGTCCCTCCAGGTGAAACCCCCGGCTGTCGCGCCGTAGCGAGTGGGCGGTGACGTGCGTTTCGCCGTCCGTCGTGTCGATGACGTTCACACCACAATAGAGGAATGGAATGCCGAACTCGTGCAGATTGTCACCGATGGCGGCCAGAAGGTCGTCGACATCGTCGGAGCCACGCATGCTCCAGATCGCTTCGCGCACACGCTCGGCAACAATGCGACTGCGGCGCCGCTCAGGTCGTCGATGGATTGGGCCAGGTTGAGTCACGGCGCCTAAACTGATACCTGTGGCTGACAGCGACAAACCGGCCCACTCAGTGCCCGGTCTCGCTCCAGCTCTTTTCGCCGGCTGTCACCGCCATGTCGAGTCGGTTGCCGGGCGGCGGCAGCGGGCAGGTGGCGAAGGACGTGAAGGCGCAGGGCGGATTGTAGGCATGGTTGAAATCGACCACCGTGGTACCCGTCTCGTCCACGGCCTCGACCCACAGGAAGCGCCCCGCACCGTAGGTACTGATTCCACTTGTACTATCGGCAAAGATGATGAACAACTCGCCATCACCGCCATCCAGGGCCTGCAACTGATAGGACCGCCCGGACAGCTCAAAGGTCAGCATGCCGGCGGGTTTTTCGAGAATTGGCGACCCGAGAACGGTGGGTACGGCAAGTTGAGGCGCGTCGTCATCGGTAATCAGTCGTGCCGGGGCTCGCCATTGGTCGGCGATGGGGAAGAATTCGATCGGCGCGGGGTCTACCAGGGCCGGGTGGGCGGTGTCGGACAGCCGCAGCCAGCGACGCCCGACGCGCTCGATCACCCACCAGGAGAGGGTGCCTGAGTGCAGTCGAGTCGGCCCGTCATCGGCAGAGTCATCGAGCAGGTCGAGGGAAGTGACGAGCGCCTCCCCGAGGCGGACATCGGTCCCGGGTGCGGCGTCGAAGTGCAGCGTCGCGTACGCTACGGTCATCTCACCGAGGCGGTGGGGCGTGCCGTCGGGGAACCGGATCCTGCTGTCGTCGGCCGAGCCGATGCTGAATTCCCCGTCGGGCAGAGGAAACAGGCCGGCAAGAGCCAACCAGCCCTGGGGGTCACTCAGCGTGGCATTCCGCTTCGCCTGCCAGGCCTCTGTCTGCTCCGTCGGAGTCGGACCGGGCGACTCGGCTGCAGCGGCGAGGGAAGCCAGCGCAGCGGTAGCGATGCCAGTTGTCCATCTCGTCATGCCTCAGCGCCTTGCTCCGGGGATCGGTGTCGTGCGTCGCTGGGCAATAGGCTATACTCATCCGTCCCTTCACGCACGCATCAACTCGTACGGGAGACGTCCATTGTCCAGCTATCGAGTGGGCATCATCGGCCTCGGCCGCATGGGCTCCACCATCGACGACGAAGGCCACACCCGGCTGCCGTACTCTGTCGCCTCCGCCAGTCGGGCCTCGGATCGACTCGAACTGGTCTGTGGATGCGACCTCGACGGCGACAGGCGGTCCGCTTTTTCACAGCGATGGGGCGTCGACGCCGTGTACGAGGATTTCCAGCAGATGGTGGAGCAGGAAGAACCGGACCTCGTGGCGGTCTGCACCCGTGCCGCCGGCACCGACAACCGTGAGGCCCCGGATGCCGGGTACCGCGTCGATCTGCACGCCGACCTTACTGTGGCCCTGGCGAACCTGAAAGTGCCCATGCTCTACGTCGAAAAAGCCATGGCCTGCTCCATGGCTCGTGCCGACGAGGTCCGCGACGCGGTGACTGCCAATGGCACGATTCTCAACACCGGTGTCCTGCGACGTTTCGACAATCGCTATGATGTAGTGCGCGACGCCGTCCTTGCCGGCAGAATCGGCGAGCCGCGGGTGGTCGTGCACTATGCACCTTCCAGCCTGCTGCACGGTCACATCCACTCCATCGACACCGTGTCGTGGCTCCTCGGTGACCCGACGATCACTCACGTTCGCGGTGAGCTTCAGCCTCGTGACTTCGTCATTGAGAACGGGCACATTCCGTTTGACCCGCAGGCGACCTACCAGCTGTCGTTTGCTGGCGGCGTCCAGGCCTGGTCGGTGCCGGCTGCATATTGGGAGTTCGAGATTTTGGGGACCGAGGGCTCGGTGAGGTCCCTCAACAACGGCACCGGGGCGAGTCTGCGACTCGCTGGTGACGACGGCCGTGGCTGGGTGCACGCAGATCTGCCGCCGGTGGAGCCGGCCAGCACCGTGGTCTGCTGCCTGGAAGACCTCGTCGGCGCTCACGAATCCGGCGAGCCGTCGCGGGGTCACGTCGACATCACCCACCATACCACCGAGGCCTGCCTCGCCGTCGCCGAGTCTCACCGCAACGGGGGTGATTGGGTTGCGTTGCCGGGCGTGGACCGGCAGTTGTACGTCTTTCATGTATGAGCAACCCACTGCACGCGGGAGAGCTGATCTGCCAGCTCGCCATCTGGAGAAACACAACGGCCCGCCACCACCGGTTGGTGATGCGGGCCGTCGCCAGATTCCCGGGTGCTGCTGTGAGCGCCGGTGACCGTCAGTCTTCGAGAGCGCGCAACTCTTCGTGACGTGACGGATGGCGCAGCTTGGTAAAAGCACGCTCCTTCAATTGCCGGATGCGTTCCCGCGTCAGGCTCATACGGTCTCCGATCTGCTCCAGCGTCATCGGCTCAGCGCCGTCTAGCCCGAAGTAGAGTTGGATGATCTCGTGTTCGCGTTCGTCGAGACCGTCCAGCACCCTCTCAAGCTGCTTCTGGCTGGAGAAGCGGGTAATGCTCTCGTCGGGTGACTCCTGCTCGCCATCGGCAAGACGTTTCAGCAGGGTCGTATCCTCATCCTCGTCGAACACGGCGCGATCCAGCGATACGGCGCGGCGGCCGGACAGCACCGTGTCGCGTACCTCATTGATCGACAGTTCGAGGGCGTCTGCGATTTCCTCGTCATGCGGCTCCCCTTCATTGGCGTTGCCCAGTTGCTGGGCGGTGCGCGCGATCTTGCGCAGAAGGTTGAGACGGTTGAGAGGAAGACGTACGGTACGACTGTCTTCAGCCAGGGTCTGCTGAATGGCCTGGCGAATCCACCATACCGCGTAAGAGATGAACTTGTAGCCCCGCGTTGCGTCGAATCGATCAACGGCGGTCATCAGCCCGAGATTGCCGGCGCTGATCAGTTCCGAGAACGACAGACCACGATTGCGGTACTGCTTGGCTACGGTGACAACGAACAGGAGATTGGCCTCGGCGAGCTCTTCACGAGCCCGTTCTTCGCCAGCCGCGATGCGCTCGGCCAGCTCGGCTTCTTTCTCCCGGGACAGCGGCTGAGAACTTGCGATCTCGTTGAAATACGTCTGCAGACTGACATCCTCGTCCGTCCAGCTTTCGTAGTTCAATGTGCTCTACTCCTTGGCCGCGTGTGGGGGAAACCGGCCTCCCTACCAACCCGCTCCTCTACTTCTCAAATCGGGGAGACTTGGGAGGCCTGGGGTTAAGGGGACCAGTGAATGTAAAGCTTTAGATCAACCTCGGCCACAGGAAAAATCCGCCGGTCCGCTGGACGGGCTCCGGCATGCCCTATGCGCGTGTCAGCAGCTCTGCATGGGGCGCGTATATATAGCGGCGGTGACGCCGGCGTCCGGTGATCTCTTGGAGAATTCCCAGTGCCTCGAGGCGGCCGACGAGAAGATTGGCGTTGGCGAAGGTTCGCTCGCAGACCTCGGCCACGCGCTGCACCGATGTGATGGGATGGGCAACCAGACAGTGCAGTAGACGGATCGCCGTCTCCCGCACGGTGGGCTGCTCCCGTTGGATCAGTTCTTCGTGCTCCCGGAGCACGGCGTCGTGATGTGCCAGCCGTACCGATCCGGCGCGCGCCGCGTCTCGCAAGAGGGTGCCGAAATGGAGCACCCATCCTTCCCAGTCCCCATCTCTTCTCACACTCTGCAGACGGCGGAAGTAGCCCCCGACGTCCTCTGCCAACGGGATCGAGGGACAGAGCAGTCGGGAAGCGATTCCGTGCGTCTCGCTCAAGAGGCGGACGAGGGTCAGTCTGGTGACCCTGCCGCTGCCATCGACGAAAGGATGGATGCTCTCCAGTTGCCAGGTGATCAGGGCGATCCTGGCCAGGGGCGGCATGTCCACGTCGTTCACGGCGAAAGCCAGCAGCCGCGCCAGGTGCTCCGGTATATGCTCCGGTGCGGGTGGAACGTAGTGAGCGGTCTTCAGCGTGCTGCCCTGGGGGCCGAGCCAGATGGCCGACCGGCGGGTTTGCCCGGATCTGGCATCTCGTCCCCTGACACCTCTGTAGAGCTGGCCGTGCAGGTGATGGAGAGACTTCCCCAACATCGGTGTCGCCTCGGATCCGTCAGGCTCTGACAGCCGGCGCAGGATGGCGGCGTAGTTGGCACAGACCCTGAGATCTCCTCGGGGGCTCGACAGGCTCTTGGCCGCGTTGGCCCCGTCGAAGTCCCACCACAGCATATCTGGCAGAGTGACCTGGCTCCCCTCCAGTCGGCAGGAGGCGACCGCTTCCCGCAGGCAGGCCAGATCCATCGTCGCACCCGATCCAGGGCGGGCGGCCACCTGGCCGTGCAGGAATCCCAGTTCCCGGTCGGCCTCCGACAGACAGCGGTGGGTGGCCCCATCCAGCGCCAGATCAGTCGGCGGCAATGAGGCCGGCTCAAAAGTTGCGTAGCCGCCGGGTTGATCCAGTAGATAACCAGCGCGCAGAGAGTGAGCTGGTGTGACCATGGCACCGCTGTGTCAGGAGTTTGATGATTGTTTTTTCTGATCAGCGATAATATAGCCGGGAATCCCGGCCTGGGCTAGAGATTGATCTTCTTGAACTGAGGCAGCCATTTCTGGTTCTTGCGGAACATCTCCTTCGTCATCTGCCGGGCCTCCGCCAGCGACAGCTTCGCCGCGGTCAACGGATCGTGAGCGATGGCCTGGTAGACGAGTTCCGCATCGCCCTGCAGACAGCCTTCGACGGCCAGCATCTCAATCTGTGCGCTCAACCCCGTCAACAGGGCGCAGGGAGCCGGAATGTTGCCGACACGAATCGCCTCGAAACCCTTACGACTGGCTACCACCGGCACTTCGACACAGGCTCCCTGGGGCAGATTGTCGATGAGGCCATCGTTGCTCAGGTTGCCGTTGAACTCAAAGATGTCGCCACCCAGAAACGCACTGATGATGGAGGCGGCGTACTCGTGGCCTCGTCCCAGGGGCACCTCGTCCTGACCCAGCCAGTCTTTCACCGATTTCTGCCAGGTCTTTTCGCGCAGCTGATATTGCTTGAGGATGTGGGCATAGTGGCCGGGGTTCCAACCGGTACCGTCCTTGCAGTACTGCCGGATGAGATCGGGCCGTTTGCGGAACCACCAGTTGTACTCCGAGTTGTGTCCGCTCGACTCGGTTACGTACGACCCGAGGGCGAGGAACATCTCGTTGCGAACCTGCTCGTGGTCATACACGTCTTTGTCCGTGCTCACTACTTTTTTCAACTTCGGGTACAGATCCCGGCCCTTGTGCTCCAGCTTCGTGTACCAGGCCATGTGGTTGATGCCGGCGCACTGGTAGTCCATCTGTCCCGGCTTCAGTCCCAGCCAGCGCTCGAGCATGGCCGCCGTCCCCTGCACCGAATGGCACAGGCCCGTGAGCTGGATATCTGTCTCCTGCTGCATGGCGTGACAGAGCATGGCCATGGGGTTGGTGTAGTTCAGCATGATCGCCCGCGGGCACAACTGCTCCATGTCTCGGGCGATGGCGACCATCTCCGGAATCGTGCGCAGGGCCCGGAAAATGCCACTCGGTCCGCGCGTATCTCCCACGTTGGTGTCGATACCGTACTTCTTCGGAATCAGGATATCGTGCTGCCAGACGCTGGTGGCGCCGCGCAGGATCGTGACGCACACCGCATCGGCACCCTTGAGCACTTCGCGACGGTCGGTGGTGGCCGTCACCGTCGCCCTGTAGCCCCCCTGGTCGACGAGCTTCTGGCACGCCCGGCGGGCAAAGTTGAGGCGTTGTCTGTTGATATCGACGAGAGCGATTTCGGTGCTGTTCAGATTGTCGAAGGTGAGCAGATCCCGCACGAGATTGCGGGTAAAGCCGAAACTTCCGGCACCGATGAAGACGACCTTGGCCATGGATTTCCTCTCTAGTCGTCCGCCTGCCAGCGTACCACACCCATGTGGTAACGCCCGTGGGCGGCGATTCTGTTGGCGTAATATGCGGTGACGATGGTGCCGTCCTCGCACTGTGAGCTCGACGGATACCCGCCGTCGGTGGCGCCCTCGAACTGCACCAGAAGACGGGGCGCCGACCAGCTGCCACCTTCGTCCTGACTGCTGCGGGCGCCGATGCCGTACAGGCCCTCGTTGCGTATGCCGTAGGTCAGCAGAATGCGACCGTCGGCCAGGTGTGTCAGATGCGGCGGGTGCTGACGCGGCAGTGTGAGTGCGCCGCGTCCCTCCCAGGTGTAACCGTCATCACCCGAAGAGAACAGCTCGACATGACCGTCCGCCATTGTGCGGCAGGCCGCCAGCCAGCGGCCTTCACCCAGATGCAGGATGTCGGTCTCGTTGAAGTCATCGGCGGCGATCATACTGCCGCTGCCCCAGGTCTGCCCATCGTCGGTGGAGCGCAGGATCCAGGCCGTATTCCGCTTGCCGTCGGGTGAGGCGGAGTAGAACGGTACCGCCAGTCCCTGGGGACCTTCGGTGATGTCGCCAAAGGGGATGAACCAGCGATCGGTTTCCACCGGATGCGTCACCGTGTCGGCGTGGTCCCAGGTTCGGCCGCCGTCGCGGGAGCGACAGACCCTGGCCTCGAGGGCTCGCCGTTGCCTGAAAGCGAACTCGGGGTCTTCGGTTCCCGGCGCCAGTACCGGGGTCCAGCCCGAGGCGATGACGATGAGATCGCCGTTGGCGGCACAGCCGGCGGCGACATTCATGCGGTTACCGGGTGGCTCACCGGGTGCCGCCACACCGCGACGATCCCATCTTTGACCGTCGTCGGAACTGGACCAGACCTCCACGTCCCCGTGCCAGCGACCGTGGATGGGACGATTGTAGATCGTCGCTGTCAGCGTCCCGTCCGGCAAGGCGGTCAGATTGGGCCAGGCACAGACATCGTCGATCGCGATGATGCGTTCCACCGTTGTTTCTCCCGTCATGATGACGTCAGACCGAATTGCAGTTGTGCCCCTCCCCCATCTTCGGGTCGGCGCACACGATCCCACTCTGCCAGGAACTGATGCAGGTGCGACCGATCCGATCGTTCGCCCTCGCGTTGCAGCAGATCGCGTACCCGGCGCTGTTCTTCTTCATATTGCGTGGCGTTGAAGAAGCCGCCGAAGTAGGCCACGCGCAGCCACAACAGGTAGGTCGTTAGGGCGTCGAACTCGTTGTAGGCGATGATGTCGGCCAGCCCGCCGCACAGCCATGAATCAAGGACGCTGTCACCGGCACCGGAAAACTTCCCGGGGATGCCACAGGAGGCCGCCATTTCGTGCAACGCCGGCCGACCCCGACCGCGTCCGGCCAGCAGGTCCATCAGGTCGATGTGCCAGTCGCCGCCACCGAAGTAGTCGACCCCCTCCCACGGTTTGTCGGGGCGCTTGGCAAAGTCTGCCGCCTGCACGCCGAGAGCGACGGAGCGCTGCACGAGGATGCGGAAGTCGGCCGACCAGGAGTTGTAGCCCACCATCTGCGGCTTGGCTCGACCCACGCCTTCGAGGAAACGCCGCAGGATTTCACCCTCGGCGGCTTCCGGCGCGTCCCGGTCTGCCACCGTCGGCAGCGAGTGCAGTTGCAGACGGATCTCGCCGCTTTCTTCGGTGCGGGCCAGTGCCGAAATCGACACCAGCCGGCAGAGGACGGTTTTCAGATAGGGCCGCGGCTCTTCGTCGGTGGCGCCGCCATGGCGGAACATCTCGTCGATGACGTCGACGTCGGACATGGATGACGGCAGCCCATAGACACGTCGGCCGGTGTCGGCATCCGGAACCCATTCGGCGTCGAATGCCCAGACGCCGCTATGCACATTCTTGAACAAAGCTCTCTCGGGATTCTTTGGTATGAAGGAAGCGAAGGTTGGCGAAGGCAGGAATGTACGCGCCACTTCCAACCCGGGACAACGAATCCATTGTTGCTTGTCACGTCCCGATTGCGGTTATTTGTGCCCTGCCCGGAATACGCGCCCCCCCCAGGGCGCCCGTTGCAGAAGTTCCACCGGCCGACGCTCTTCCACCCCACGGCCGAGAAGGAGTCTCCCCATGACGGTCCTGAATGGTGTCCTCGCTGGCGCCATCATCGTTCTCGTTCTGCTCAACACCTACCAGTTTCTCGTGCAGCGAGCCGCTCTGCGCATCGCCGAGATTCTCTACGTCATGGCCGGCAACGTACGCGCCAAAGCGCAAGAGGTACGGCGCGACGGTAAGGACGTGGAGATCATCGAGGCCCACCTGTTCGACATGGCCACGTCGGCCCGCAGCATCCTGCGGGCCCTGGGTCGTAGTGAAGACTCGCTGGGGCCGGATCCCGCCCTGACGGTCGGCACCAACGGCAACCACATGTCTTCAGACAGTCTTCTGCGACTGGCCGACAACATCTTCTTCGCCGTCTCGGAGGAGAACCCGGGCGCCGAGTGGGATGATGTTCAGGGCGAGGCCCTCCAGCGGTTCCAGAAGAAGGTGCCCAACATGGAGCCGGAAGCGGCACGCAAGATCGTCAACGTCGTGGCCCATCAGTTTCACAAGGAAAACGGCCGCAAGACATCGCTGAGCGTCGCCCGGCAGTTGTAAGCACCAGGCGTCAGGACAGAGCGAGGTACCTGTCCTTGCCGTCTGACGCCGCCAGCCAGAGCCCCCGTTCGACCACCGGCTCGCCACTGACCGCCTCCCAGTGATCGGCATAGGCGTCCACCTGACGCGTGAATCTCGCCATCAACTCGGGTGTCACATCCCGGTGTGTCTTGTAGTCGACGACCTTCCAGCCAGCCCCCACACCTGTTGCGTCAACGCGATAGATCAGATCGATCACACCGCGTCGTACGGTGTCGCCCTCCCGTTGCTGTTGGCTTGACGCAAAGGGCACCTCCACATGTACCGCTCCCGTGGCCTGACTCAGCTCCCGCCAGATATCCGACTCGCGGAAGGCCTTCAGTGAGCCTGTCGCCGCCGCGATCTGTGCTGCTGCGACGATGCCTTCGGCAGCCAGCAGATAGCGCACATAGGTGGTCTGCTGGGCTTCCGCCAGATCGTTGAGTCGGCCTCGAACCGCGATTTCCAGCAACCGATGCACAACCGTCCCATAGTGTCGGCCACGACCGCTAGCCTCCGGGTCGATATCGAGGTACTGACTCTCTTCATCGTCGGCTGTTACGGATTCCAGCGCGTAACTCGGGGTGCGCGCCAGAGACCACTGCTGCCGGATCCGTTCCTGCACGTCTGTGACGTCGATGGTCTCGGCCTCTGTGGCCGGTGACGAAGGTGTCGGTCCCGGAACCGGCAACTCCGGGATGCCCGTGGCCGCCGGCTCGAGAGCGGTCCAGGCTCCCCGGCTGCGTCCCGTCGTCCCCAGCACGAGAACATCCCGGGCGCGGGTGGCCGCGACATAGATGAGCCGCAGGTTCTCAGCGTCCAGGAAACGTGCCTCTTCGGCGGCATCCGCTGCCCAACCCTCCGGTTCAGCCAGTACGATCGTGTTGAACTGCGCCGGGCGGGTGACAGCCATCGACAGGTACGGCGTGTCGGCGACGCGCGACACGTGCATATCGATGCCGTGGCGCTGCGCCGAACTATCCGCAGCGTCAGCGAGGAACACGACCTTCGCCTCCAGGCCCTTTGCCTGATGCAGGTTCATGATCCGCACCACGTCGGTCCGGCCCGTCGCCAGCGTCATCTCTTCGAGGCGCTGTCTGGGATCCTCGAGCAGCTGGCGCAGCTCGTCGGTGATCTGCACCCACCCCAACAGCCGACGGCTCTGGGCATCGCGCACCACGGCCAGCACTCGCAGCAAATTGCCGGCGCGCGCCGAGCCGGCTTCGCCGACGGCGGCGTGCGCGGCCAGACCGGTTCGGTCGACGAGTCGTTCGAGGGCAGAGGCCAGTGGCCGCTGAGTGACGTCATCCCACAGTCGGCGCAGCAGGGCCAGGGCGCGGGTCAGGCGCTCGGCCAGATCTGCCGACAGCTGAGCGCCGGGAGGATCCACCCACAGACGAAACCCCCAACCCGCCTGGCGCAGAACGTAGAGCTCGTCGTCACCGAGACCGACGAACGGACCGCGCAGATAGGCCACGAGAGGCACCGGATCGTCGGCACGCCGCAGGACATCGAGGGCGTCGACGAGGGCCCGCAACTCAACCGAATCCCGTAAACTGCCCGCGCCGGTGATATCGTAGGCTACCTGCCTGGTTTCGAGGGCGCGGCCGTACTCCGCCAGGTGGCGACGCGAGCGCGTCAGAATCATGAAATCGCCGGGTTCGGCGCGCCGACCCAACACCGCCTGTTCGCCGTTGAGATCCGTACGGCCCTGGAGCGCTGCGGTGATGAAGTCCGCGATCCTGCCAGCCTCTTGCCTGGCCTGCTCTTCCCTACGACCGCTGTCGGCGTGGGACCGCAGCTGGTAGACACCCGCGCCCTCCTGCCCAACGCGATGTGCACTCAGGCGGCGGAAGGGGGCCTGGTAGCGGGCATCATGATTGTCGAACAGCGGCTCGAAGGCAGCATTCGTCCACGAGATCACCTGGGGACGAGAGCGAAAGCAAGTCGTCAACTCGACGACCTCTCCGCCTCCTGCTAGGACCCGGTCTCGTGTCAGCCGGAAGATGTCGAGGTCGGCGCGACGGAAACGGTAGATGGACTGCTTCTCGTCGCCCACGAGGAACAGGCTTCCCGGTTCGGGTGTCAGCTGGCGCCAATCGTCGACGTCCTGCTCCCCACCGGTCAGGTAGAGGACAACTTCGGCCTGCAGCGGATCGGTATCCTGGAATTCGTCGATAAACAGGCGCCGGTAGCGTCGCTGAAAGTGAAACCGCACGTCTGCCCGGTCGCGCAGCAACCCCGCCGTCAGCTCCAGCAGATCACCAAAGGTCAGGGTCGCTGCCGCCAGTCGCCGATCACGGTAGTGCCACATGGCCTCGTCGACGAGCTCACCTGCCAACGTGTAGACATGCCGACGCCATTGTGCCAGCACTGGCTTGATGACACCCTCACGCAGCCCCGGCAGGACGTCGTCGCGCAAGCGCCGCGCCAGGGCTTGCTCGGGACTTCCGGCCGGGCCCCATCGCTTGAGGGTGACAGCGGTCCTGGTGGTCGAGGCCAGATCACGCAGCAGGCGCTCGCGATCCGCATCGCTCGGCGGCCCTGCATACTCCACGAAGTGACGCAACTCGCGCACGGTGGTCATGAGCCTGTCGGGCTGCCCCTCCGGCAAGGGGTCGGGAATTTGCGCCTCCACCTCACGCACCAGTTCGCAGGCCTGAGCCACCGCCGGTGCCAGATCTGGCCGGTCGCCGCGGGTCGGCTTCAACGGCAGGTCGCTGTACTGACACCTGTCGAGGTAGAACTGATAGAACTGTTCGGCTGTCAGGCCCGTGTCTTCGATGGCCAGCAGACGCTCGTCACCGGCGGCAGAGCGTGTCTCCAGAAACCGGTCCCATGCGGCGCGCATGAGGAACTGTTCCTCCCGCTCTTCAACCTCGGCAAAATCCGGCGGCAATCCAGCTTCGATCGGGCGCTCACGCAGCAACCGGGCACAGAACGCGTGGATGGTTCCGATCGCACACTGGTCCACCCGATCCAGTGCCCGGCGCAGCCGTAGCAACTGCCGTGCTGCCACCGGTCCCTCGCCCGTCTTGGCGACGGTGTCGATCGCGTCCTGCAGGGCGACGAAGAAGCGGCCCCTCAGCTCACCGGCCGCCTTGCGCGTGAAGGTGATCGCCGCCATCTGACCGATGTCGAGTTTGCCTTCCCGAACGCAGGCCACCATTCGTTCTACCAGAGCGTGGGTCTTGCCGGCCCCCGCACCAGCCAGACAGACCAGACTGGTGTCCAGGTTCTCAACGATGCGCCGGCGAGCGTCGGCATCGGCCAGTTGACGAGGCCCTGTGGTCACGACGCGATCCAGTCGCGGGCGCAGCGGGCCGCTTCTTCGGGCGCCACGTCTTGGGGACGCAGGCCCAGATCTGCCAGGGCCCGCTCCAGCGATTGTCGGGAGCCGGCACGATCCGCCGATACCGCCTCCGCCCAGCCTTCGACGAGGGCGGCCAGCTGGGCCGCCGCCTCGTGCTGTTCTGTTACCTGGGTGGAGCCGATGGCCTCGCCGGCACACACGCGCCGGTAGTCACAGAACCGACAGGGACCGCCTCCCCTGGAATCGCCTTTGTGCAGTGCGGGGAAATAGCCCTGCCGGGCCAGATCGAACAGCGGCTGCAAGGTCGCGGCCAATTCGTGACGTGCCGGCGGGGCGTCGCTGAAACGCTGGCCGGCGCCACGTTCGCTGGCGAAGAAGTAACCGCTCAGGCGCACGGGGCTCTCGTCGTCGACAAGATGCGGCAGGGCGTAGGCGTAGAGCGCCCATTGCAGAATCCGCCCGCCCCGTCCCAGATCCGTGGCGCCGAAGTTAAAGGTGCTCCCCGTCTTGTAGTCCCAGACCTCATAGGCCGTGGTATCCCCGGAGGCATCACGCACAGCATCGACACGGTCGATGCGGCCTCGAAGACGGAACGCGATTTCGTGGGACAGGCGCACCTCAACGGCCGGCTCCGGAGCAAAGCCGAAGTCGAGCTCGAAGGCGGCCGGATGCAGCCCCGGGTCGGCGGCAAACCGGTGTGCTTCGGCGTGCAGGAAGATGCGCGCCGCACGCTCGATACGGCGTCGATCGCTGCGGTAGGCGGCCTTGAAGATCACCGGCACCCGCTGACGCTGTGCCTCGATGGCGGACTCGACCAGCTCCTGCAATCGGGACTCATGCCCGAGTCCGACACGATCCTGCTGATCCTGCACTTGCCGCATGAAATCGAGAAACAGTCCGTGCAGCAGATTCCCCATCTCCAGCGGATGTAACCAACGACGAGGATCGCGTTCGGGCTCGTCCGGCGGCACCAGACCCAGTGAGTAGCGCCACAGATAGCGGCGCGGACACGCGGCCAGAGTCTCCAGCATCTGACTCGACAGAACTCGATCTCCGTCGAGGCCGAGGGTTTCGGTCTGTGGCTGCGCGATCCAGCCAGCGAAGCGCGTGGGGGCTGCCTGGGCTCGGCTGCGGACAGCCGTCAGGCCGCTGGCCACATCGGGATAGGCCTGATCCAGGGCGGCGCCCAGACCTTGCTGCCCACGTTGCCCAAGCAGGGCGTCCAGGGCGTCGGCACCGCCCTCGCTGAGACCGGGGGCCGGCCGGGCCCAGATCGGCTGGCACTGCAACTGTCGACGAGCCTGCTCGAACAGCGGTGTCGGCGATGGCTCACGACCGTCGGCCAGATGTAGACAGCTGGCCGACAGGGTCACCCTCCCGGGAGCGCTGCCAAGGACCCGGATCAGGTGGAAGACATTGTTCCCCGGCGACGTCGCCGCCAATCCCATCTGCGGTGACAGAGCTCGGCGTTCGTCATCGAGCAGGATTGGATCCTGAGCGGCGTTTCCCGGAAAGCGAAACTCGTCGAGGCCGAGGACGTAGAGATGTCCGCGGCCGCAATACCCGGCACCCCGCAATGGTGCCACCCGGATGCGGCCTGGTTGGGCTCGTCCCGCTTCACTGGTATGGCGTTGCAGCACAGCCAGCAGGCGTTCTGCCTGTTTTGACCGTGAGCCGGGGGACTCCGGCAGTCGACACAGATCTTCGAGACAGGTTGTCAGGCCATCTCGCACACGCAGATCACGCTCGGACCGAGCATCGTCGCTGTACGATCCTGCCAGCTGCAGGAAGCGGCAGCAGCCACGCAGCAGATCTTCAGATCCGCCGTCGGCCGGCACGCAGTCGAAAAGAGCCTCCAGTTGCTTGCGACCCGCCGCCAGCCGCTGCTGCAGTTCGTCGTCGGCCGGTGCTGTCGCGCCGACGCGTTCGAGGGCAGCCAGCGTCTCCTGGTGACCGGCACCGGCCCGACCCCGAAGGAGCCAGCGGGCCAGCTCCCCGGGCCGGATCGGAGACGTGGCGGCATGGATCTCGCCGGCTTGCAGGCAACCGGCCAGCTCCACCCCGTCGAGGCCACCGGCAATCCAGTGGAGGAACCACTGCAGTGAGCGTCCCGGTCGGGTGAGGACGCTGGGCACGCCGACGGCGAAATCGGCGGGAAGGTCCCAGCGTTCGACGGCATCGAATAACAGCGACAGGTACGGCACCGTTGCCGTGTAGGCGATCTCCACATCATCGAACCGAAGCCCTCGATCGAACACGTCCCGCAGGACCTGGCCTACCTCTGTCTCCAGACCGATCGCCTGATGCACATGCACCCGATCGCCATCCTCGGGGGTCAAGCCGGCGGTGAGCAGGCGACCGCCCGGGGACACCTCTACCGATTCTTCTGCGGGAGCCTTGCGACCCAGATCAAACAGCGATTCGGCGGGCTGATCCGGATCGGCATCCCTGAGAGGATCGAGAAACAGGTCTCCCTGAACGACGGACTCGGTGGGACGCCGGGGCCGCTTTGGCGGTGGTTTTCCCGGGGACCTCTCCGGTGCCGGTGCCACCGGAGCATCCTCCCGCGCTCCCGGAATCTGTGCCCTTGGGAATCGTGCCGCAGCGCTGAACTGGGGTGGAGAAACTCCGTAGACTCGTCGACCAAGGCGGTACATCCGGCCTCCGGCCCGACACTCCACAAAGTCAGCCGCGAGCTCTGGCAGCTCCACTTCGTCCAGAACCACCCAGAGGATGTCCTTGGGAGCATGCTCCGACGCCAGCGTCAGAGCACAGGCAAATGTGGCGGCGTCATCCCACCACGATCCAGCCTGCAGCAACTCACCATATCGTCTGTAGATCGTAGCGAGATCTGCTGCCTTGTCTCCAGGCTTGCCCTCACCATCCGCGAGATTCACGACGTGCTCCGGGAGCACGCCGGCGAGGCGCATGGCATCCAGTGTTGCGTACAGAGAGGGTGCCAGACCCCTGTCGACCTGCGCCTGACCAACGGCACTGCGGAAGTATCGGCGCTCTTCGTCGGGCCAGGCCGCCAGCAGCCCCTCCACGAGACGTCGTCCACCCTCCGGCTGCAGTCGGCGGCCGTTGCGGACCGCCATCTGCGGCTCTGCTTCCTCGGCGGCCAGCAGGATCGGTGTCGTCACCCGCAGGTTCGTCCAGCCCTGCCCGCTACGCGCCAGCGCCGTGGTCAGGTCGTTTCCGGCCCGGACTCCGGGGACCAAGAGGATCTTTGTCTGCAGAGGATGGTCGATGCACAGCTGCGCGAGCTGGCGCACCACGTAGGATGGCGACATGACTGGTGAGTGTAACAAATGGACCGCACCCCGTCGCGGGGGCCGGGTGTTTTAGCTGAAGAACTCGGCGTAAAGCGACTGCACGGCGGCGTCCACATCGTGATCCTTGACGCCGAACATCATGCTCACCTCGGAAGATCCCTGATTGATCATTTCGAGATTCACCTTGGCGTCGGCGAACGCCGATGTGGCTTTTGCTGCCAGGCCGACGGTGTGGCGCATGCCCTCGCCGACGACCATGATCAGCGCCAGTCCCCGCTCCACCGAGACCTCGTCAGCAGCCAGTTCGGTACGGATACGACGCAGGACACGTTCTTCGGTCGCATGATCGAAGATGTCCTCGCGTACGATGACGGAGAGGTTGTCGATCCCCGACGGCGTATGCTCGAAAGGAATCCCTTCGTCCTCGAACAGTTGCAGCAATCGGCGGCCGAAACCGACCTCGCGGTTCATCAGGTAGCGCGATACGTAGATGCTGCAGAAGCCGGCTGTGCCGGCGATGCCGACGATGGGTACGTCGCCGACTTGTCGCTTCGGCACGATGCGGGTTCCGTCAGCGGCGGGATTGTTTGTGTTCTTCACCGCCACCGGGATGCCGGCGTGAAACACCGGCTCCAGTGCCTCGTCGTGGAATACAGAGAAACCGGCGTACGACAGCTCGCGCATTTCCCGATAGGTGATCTCCGCCACCGCGCGGGGGCGGTCGATCAGGCGGGGATTGGCGACAAACACAGAATCGACATCGGTGAAATTCTCGTACAGTTCGGCGTCGACGGCCGCGGCCAGGATGGCACCTGTGATGTCGGAGCCACCGCGCGGGAACGTCACCAGACGGCCGCTTTCACCGTAGCCGAAGAAGCCGGGGAAAATGCTGACCCCGGGCCGGTCGCGCAGACCGCGGAGTCGGCCGTAGGCCTGTTGCAGCACCCTGGCATTGCCCGGCTCGTCCGACAGGATCATTCCGGCCTCGGCCGGGTCGATACTCTGGGCGTCGAAGCCCTGTTCCCGCAGATAATGGGCGACGAGGTGTGCACAGTTGGCCTCGCCGGCGGCTTTCATCGTGTCCATGTACAGCCCGGCGTCACCGGTCTCGGCTGCCAATCGCCGCTGCAGATCAGCACATATCGGTGCCACCGCGTCCTCGGCCAGACCGAGGCCGATGGCGATCTCGGTGAAACGGTCCACCACGTGGCCCAGCTCGTCATCACCGGTGCGGTGGGTCAGCCGCGCCTCGGCGGCGGCGATCAGCAGATCGGTCACTTTGGTGTCGCCGTCCTGCCGTTTGCCGGGAGCACTGACGACGACGAGCCGGCGGGCCGGGTCCGCGGTGACGATGTCGCAGACCTTGCGCACCTGTTCGGCGGAGGCCAGCGAACTGCCGCCGAACTTCACAGTTTTCATCGGGTTCTCTTCCTACAGCTGAAGCATATCGGGGTAGTGCTCTTCGTACCACCGGCGCAGACGCTCGACGTCTTCCCGTGTCGCCGAAACGTACGGAGCGCGGTTGCGCAGACTCGTCTTCAGGAAGCCGGAGGCGCGGCCCCCCATACGATCGTAGGCCGTGTCGGTGAAGCCACGAACGCCAAAGTTGGCCGCAAGGAATTCGCTCAGCGCCTTCAGGTGAAGAGCGTTCTGCTGCAGCGCGTCCCACTCGCCGTCTCTCATCTTGGCCCACAGATCGAGCACGACGCGGGGATTCCAGTACACCATGGCGCTGCAACAGCCGCGAGCACCTCGGGGCCCCAGTTCGGCCCAACTATGCTCGGAGACGAAGACATTGACGAAGCTCGACAGGGCCTCACAGCCCTCGCCGGTGGCGCCCAGAGTACCGGCGTTTGCCTTGACCATCATATAGTTTGGCACGGCTTCCTTGATGGCCTGATGCTGGGCCAGCGTCAAGGCCTTCTTTGCCCGCTTTGTGTCGTAGATCGACAACGGTCGACCACCGGCGGCACGAGACACTTCGCGGAAAAACGGCACCACCTCCTCTTCGGCGACCTCCATCCAGAATGGCAGGCCCACCTGAATCGCGTCAGCGTCGATTTCCGCCGCCCAGCGGGCCCGCAGTCCGGCACCGCGGGTGTAGGTCGACGTACAGCCCACCATGGCGGGCCGATCGTAGGCGTGGCAGGACTCCACCATCGTCCGCGTCACCTGGCGGAACTCCTCCAGCTCCATGGCGTAGAACTCACCGGTGGTACCGCCACTGTAGATGCCGGGAATCCCCGCCTCACAGCAACGCCCAAGATCGCGACGAAAGGTGTCCTCATCGAAGGAATCCTCCTCCGACCAGGCTACCGGCAGGCCCGCCCAGGGCCCGATGAAGGTGTCTCGGTCTAGTGTGACCACTGTCTCCGCTTTCTGCCCGGGACCGGGCCTCCGGAAGATAACCACGACGCTCTGGTCGCGCCCGCGGGCCGGTGGTGGCCCGACTCCCACAGCGGCCGGGATGGGCACTGGCGGTGCCGCCTTATCCTGTTGTGCGCTAGTGTCGTGTCTCAGAGATTCGCTCACAAAGTCTCTTAACCTTGGCGAGGATCGAATCTGCAGTGGCGGTCCAGGTGAATGGCACCGCGTGGGC